>MOXG01000009.1_pt1 | contig 54444 bp, 68 predicted proteins | sample 1471191 | NCBI WGS metagenome assembly MOXG01 (sample SAMN05806437, study PRJNA327811) | mollusc metagenome | isolation source: Phylotype C (NB3) bacterial symbionts from gill | host: Thyasira cf. gouldii | place: Canada: Bonne Bay, Newfoundland | collected 2010-08-19
AATCAGAAGAATCAAAGCGTTAGCTTTTCAACCCCCCTCACCCCAACCCTCTCCCTGAGGGAGAGGGGGCTAATGAACTCCGAAACTTGAGTTATTAGCGATCAAACTCCAGCCGCTGCCCGCGCACCGCGTTGTTAACCCGACCTTCGTGATAGGCCACCTGGCCATTGACCAGCGTGGTAATAACACGGGTGCGCAGACGCTCACCCTCCATCGGCGACCAACCACACTTGTAGAGGGTGTCGGCCCGCTCCACCCGGTAGGGGCTGGTGAGGTCGAGCAACGCCAAATCGGCCCAGTAGCCCTCCCGCAGATAGCCACGCTCCTTGATATCGAACAGACGAGCGGGGCCGTGACAGCACTTCTCCACCACCTGTTCAAGGGTGATCAGACGGTCGTGGTAGAGCTCAAACACCATCGGCAGCGCCACTGGACCAGTGGGAGTCCCGCTGGGGTTTTGAAGTAGCCGGGTGACAACTTCTCATCCAGAGTATGGGGGGCGTGATCGGTACCGATAACATCGATTCGGTTATCACTCAGCGCCTTGCGGATGGCATCCCGATCCCGCCGACTCTTGATTGCCGGGTTGCACTTGATGAACCCCCCCTTGCGCTGATAGTCGGTCTCATCGAAGTAGAGGTGGTGAACACAAGCCTCTGCTGTAATCCGTTTTTCATCCAGGGGGCGTGCTTCAAACTGCTCAAGCTCTCTGGCGGTGGTGAGATGAAGCACATGGAGCCGGGTATCGTGACGCTTTGCCAGGTCGATAGCCAAGGATGAGGAGAGGTAGCAGGCTTCTTCACTGCGAATCAGCGGATGATACTTCATCGGGATATCGTCGCCGTACTTCTCCCGGTAGACCCCCTCGTTGTATTCGATCGTCGGCGTATCCTCACAGTGGGTTGCTACCAGTGTGGGCGCATCCTTGAAGATCGCATTCAGGGCCTCTTCGCTGTTCACCAGCATGTCACCGGTGGAGGCGCCCATAAAGACCTTGATACCACAGGCCTGTTTGGGATCGAGTGAGCGGATCGACTCGATATTGTCATTGGTGGCGCCGAGGTAGAAGCTGTAGTTGGCGTGGGCCTTGTTGGCCGCCAGGGTAAACTTACTCTCCAGTGCGTCATGATTCACAGCAAGCGGATTGGTGTTGGGCATCTCCATAAAGCTGGTGATGCCCCCCGCCAGGGCGGCGAGCGATTCGCTGGCAATATCACCCTTGTGGGTCAGCCCCGGCTCACGAAAGTGGACTTGATCATCGATCATCCCCGGCATCAGTGTCCGGCCGTGCGCATCCAGAAGCTTGATCGCACCCTTTGCCGGAATCTCTGGAGATATCTGTTCTATACGGCCATTTCGGATCAACATATCCCCTTCGAGGATCTGTCCATCATTGACCATGCTGGCATTCTTGATCAGGATTTCATCTGTCATCAGTCGTACTCTCTGTCCTTCCACTCTCTTATTGCGGTGAACACCTCGCCACCATCGGCAAGCTCTCTAGCCGCGTACTTTGTTGCCGCCGCGATAACCGCCGGCTCTGCGGTACGCATAAACGGATTTGTCACCAGTTCCAGCTCCAGGGTGGAGGGCACTGTCGGCTCTCCAGCATCACGCAGTCGGCGTGCATTGGCCTGCCGTAACTGTATCGTCGGGTTTTCCGGCTCTACCCAGCGGGCAAAACCGATATTGGCCTCGGTATATTCGTGGGCGCAGTAGATCAATGTCTCCGGCGGCAACTGAGCAATGCGCTGAAGCGCATCATGAAGCTGCTGGTGAGTGCCGCTGAATACCCGGCCACAGCCTGATGCAAACAGGGTGTCACCGCAAAATAGCACACCCTCTCCGTAGTAGGCGACATGCCCCTCGGTATGTCCGGGAACATCCATCACCCGAAACTCTGCCGCCACACCGGGTACTGAAACAAGGTCGCCCTCTTTCACCGCCACGGTCAACCCCTTTATCGGCTCCCCTGCCGGCCCAAACACCGGCACCCCGGGCCAAGCACGAAGCAGGTCGGCGACACCGCCGGTGTGGTCACCGTGCTTGTGGGTAAGCAGTATGCCGCCAAGACTCAACCCCTCCCGCTGCAGGCGTTCAAGCACCGGATTTTCATCACCGGGATCAACAACAATCGCCACATCACCATCGGTATCTCGTAACAACCAGATGTAGTTGTCGTCAAAGGCGGCGATAGGTGAAATGTTTAGCATGCAGCCTCCCATTATTTTCCATAGAGCCGGTCAGGATCAATCAGCGGCTCAGACACCACCTCTACCCGGTCGCCCCGCACGGCGTTATAGAAACAACTGCGGCGTCCGGTATGGCAGGCGGGACCGGTCTGATCCACCTGCAATAGAAGCGTGTCACCATCACAATCGAAACGGACCTCTTTGAGCTCCTGCACCTGGCCGGAGGACTCCCCCTTGCGCCACAGCTTCCGCCGTGAACGCGACCAGTAGCAGACACGCCCCTTTTGCAGGGTCTCCTCCAGCGCTTCCCGATTCATCCAGGCCATCATCAGTACTTCGCCGCTATCGTGCTGCTGAGCGATGGCGGGAACCAGCCCATCACTGTTGTAGGGAAGCTCATCGAGCACCTGCTCCAGGGGCAGGCCCTCACCTATATGAAGTTTTTCTGTCTGTTTCATGGAATAGTAAGTTGTAAGTTTTCAGTTGTTAAATGATAGCACTCTTCACCCTCTCCATACCCTCCATCTCCTGCGGATTACAACTCACCCTTTGCGGGTGCTACAATTTGCTGATCCGGCAACGGGATCAAAGTCATGACAGCGATATCAAATAAGCTGAAGGATGTGGGATTAAAGGTCACACACCCACGGCTCACCATCATCGGCATCCTGGAGCAGCGCCAGGGACGACACGCCAGTGCCGAGGATATCTACCGGCAGCTACTGGAGGAGGGTGAGGAGATCGGCATCGCCACCATCTACCGGGTCCTGACCCAATGCGAACAGGCAGGGCTGGTAAAGCGACTGCAGTTCGAAGGGGGGCGCTCGGTATTTGAACTCGCTGAGGAAGATCATCACGACCACATCGTCTGCATTCGCTGCGGCTATGTTGAAGAGTTTAATGACGAGATGATCGAACAGCGACAGCAGGAGATTGCAGCACGCACTGGTTTCACCTTGGAAGATCACAGCATGATCCTCTACGGTCTCTGTGCGAGATGCAGAAAAAAGGCCTAGCCGGTGCGTATATTCCGTATCAGCTTCATCAACCAGAGCAGGGTCTACGAGATCTATGCCGATACCGTGCGACAAGCGGATCTTCCCGGCTTTATTGAGTTTGAAGGAGTCATCTTCGGCGAAAACAGCTCTCTGGTAATCGACCCCAGCGAGGAGAAGCTGAAGAGTGAATTCAGCGGCGTCAGCCGCACCATGATCCCACTGCATGCCGTCATCCGTATCGATGAGGTGGAGAAACGTGGGCAGAGCAAAATAGTTGAGCTTGATGCCAACGCCAATGTCACCCCCTTCCCCCCATCGGGGTACAAGCCGGAATAGCTCACAATGAACTATACTGATTGCGTAAAATCATTGTCGGGCAAGCAGCATCTCCGATAGCTTAATACCTATCAGCAGCCGGTTCGCTGTCGGATATCCACTACATCACCGGCCATTGCAGATGAAGCCCGACGCAATAAGCCATCCGGTGAGCCGCAGACTCAGGAGTACACTTATGACCATTTCCAACGACCGCGATCTTCGGAACCTACTTGACTCCCTCTCCACCGACCAACAACGCACCCTGGGTGCCCGTTTTGCCGACAGCGTCATCTCCTTAGCTGACAATCCTCGACTCAAGTCGGCCCTGGAGACTGCAGCGGATGCAGCCTGTAGCGACTCGCAACGTGAGGATGCCTACAAGACGACAAAGTCAATTGGCGTCCAGACCTATGCCGCTTGCGGTCGTGATGCCGACTGGAAAGCCCAGGCCGAGCACTTTGTCGCCACCAGCTGTGCTGCCGCCCTGACACCCGACAGCCAGCTGACTGAAAAAATGAACCCCGCATGGCGGGCGGCCATTCAGGCGCGAATGGCAAGAAACTGCATAATGATGGATGCTGCTGACGATGAACTTCAAAATGAAGCCGAAGCTCAGTACCGGATTGCAGATGAGTTTAACAACGGCTAAGAAACCTCTGCACAAAAACCACACTAAGCCGGGGTTCTCACTACAGAGCAATGCAGGGTAGAATCTTCTGACTCTCATCAGAGGAACCCTGTATATGAAAGAGACTATAGAGAAGGCCATCACCGATGCTCTCCAGCCGCAGTTCCTGGAGGTGATCGACGAGAGTCACATGCACAGCGTCCCGGAAGGGGCCCAGTCCCACTTCAAGGTGACTGTTGTCAGTGACAAATTTAAAGGAGAAAAGCTGGTTGCCCGCCACCGGCTAATCAATGGATTGCTGAGAGAGGCCTTCAGTGGATCCCTCCACGCTCTGGCACTGCACACCATGACGCCTGAGGAGTGGTATAAGAAGGGGGCCGGCACCAGCGACTCCCCCGAGTGCATGGGTGGGTCCAAGCAGAAGTGATAAAAACACTGGCATCACTGCTAAAGCACATCAAGGGGAGCCTCTCTCCCCCCGTGATCACCCGCTCCCCCGATGAGCAGCAACGTATTGCCCAGGAGTGCAGCCGGCTTGCCCTCTACTGCTACAGCAGCTGCCCTTTCTGCAGCCGCGTCGAGCGCATCATCCGCCAACTTGGTCTGGATATTGAGGCACGCAACCCCCAATCATCACAGGATCACGCCCAGACATTGATCCAGGGTGGTGGAAAAAGCCAGGTACCCTGCCTGCATATTCGTGAGAAGGATGGTAGTGAGCAGTGGATCTATGAGTCGGCTGATATCAAACACTATCTACGGCAACGTTTCGGTGCCGACAGCTGATCTGTGTATCGAAAAAACGGTCTTTAGTACCGATTTAGCGCTGTTAGCGCGTCAAATAGCGTGTTTCTGGATGCGATAGAGAAGCTTATCACGGCTGATACCCAGCAGACGGGCTGCTTTGCTACGATTTCCGCCCGCCATGCCGATGGCCTGACGAATCATATCGCCCTCCATCGCCAGCAGGTCAATACCTTCTGCCGGTAGCAGGAAATGTCCCTCGCCAGACGGTGCCTCGGATTTACGCCGCACTTCAAGAGGCAGGTCTGCCGGCTGCACCATATTGCCGGAGTAGAGGATCACCATCCGCTCACAGAAGTTGTGCAACTCGCGCACATTGCCGGGCCAGGCGTACTCTTTTAGCAGGTTACGGCTGGTGACAGAGAAACGGGGGGCCTTACGTCCATGGGAGCGCGCCAGGTCGGCAGTGAACTGTTTGAGCATAAGCACAATATCATCACTGCGTTCACGCAGAGGAGGTACCTCAAGAGGCACCACCTGCAGTCTGTAGAAGAGATCCTGTCTGAACGTTTGACTCTCCAGCAGGCCGGAGGGGTCGCGGGAAGTGGATGCAATCACCCGCATCACCGGGCAGCCGTCACGTCTGCGCTCCATCGATTCAAGGAGATGCAACAGTCTTGCCTGCCCCTCTACCGAGAGGTCGGCGACCTGATCAAGAAACAGGGTGGCACCACTCTCACCGGCGAGGATCTCCTTCTCCAGCTCAGCCTCTTCGATACCGGCGCAGACAATAGTGACAAACGGCTTTCCCGCTCCCCGGCTGTTATTGTGGATCTCTTTAGCCAGAAGCGCCTTACCACTCCCCGACTCACCTGAAATCAGTACCGGAGCATCGGTGACAGCAACCATTCGGGCGGCGTGTAATACACGGAGAAATTCCGGTGAACCACCCAGCACACTCTCTTGCCTATTCATCATCAGATCTCAACCTGTTTCACTAACGTTCATATCAGCCACGGGCGCCGCTACATCCAACAACTCCGGAAACCACAAAGTCAGGAGCCCAATCAATATAATGGTAAAGCCTACCACAACCTTAAGATAAGGATTACGGGCAAGGCCGTACAACCTACCGGTCAATACACCTGCAGCAACAACTGCAGGCAAGGTTCCCAAACCAAATGCCGCCATATAGAGCGCACCGCTTACTGGACCCATCTTGGTGGCGGTCGACAGCAACATAGTGTAGACCAGTCCACATGGAAGCCAACCCCATATAAAGCCGTAGACCAACGCCTTCGACAGGTTTTGTACCGGCATCAGGCTGCGCCCAAGGGGTTCCAAACGACGCCACAGCGGCACACCTATACGCTCTACCTGAGCCAGCTTTGGCAACCAGCCCGCAACATGCAGACCAATCAGCACCATCATCAGTGCTGCCAACCACTGCAGCCAACGGTGCCCCTGCCCCTCTCCCAGCGCTTCCAGCAGGCCACCGCCGAGCCATCCAAGAAGGGCGCCGGCCAGTGCGTAACTGAGAACCCTGCCACTATTGTAGACCACCAGAAAGAGCAAAAATCTGGAGCTGTTTTGTCGAATCTCAGCCGGCAAGCCATAACTCAACGCCCCCATAATACCGCCACACATGCCGATGCAGTGGAGGGTACTAAAGAGGCCGACAGTAAAAGCCAGGGGCAGCGATAGATCCACAAAGGTACCTTGAATATGCCGACCACCCGGCAACAACTATAATATGTAAACTAATCCGCACGGGAGCTCAACGCATTGATTAAACTCAATTTACATTACAGAAGCCGACAGGGAGCCCCTCTGCACCGTTCCAACACTCCGGTATTTCAGCCAATTGTACCTGATGGCTGCGCTCTGACCAGTGACTCATGGTTATAATGACCGCCATGAATGATACAGAAAAGAGCATTCAGGCCGCCCGCCAACTCCTGGCGGGACGCTTCTGCGGCGTACTTGCCACCCAATCACTCGACCTGCCCGGCTACCCCTTCGGCTCGCTGGTCCCCTATAGCCTGGACCATCAGGGACGCCCCCTGCTGCTGCTAAGTCATCTTGCCAAACACACACGTAACCTGGAAATGGACCCCCGCTGTAGCCTCACTCTCGTTGAGCAGGGCGGCGGCGACAGCCAACAGCTGGCCAGGCTTTGCTGTTTAGGTCGCATCACTCCCTCTGTCGAGCTTCATGCGAAAGAGATTGAACGCCACTTCCGCTACTTCCCCCAAAGCCGTCCCTACTATGAACAGCTCAACTTCCATTTCTATCAGCTGGAGACAGAACGCTACTACTGGTGGGTGGTTTTGGCGCCGCCCGCTGGCTCGACCGCGGGAGACTCTCATACCCAAAACGCTTTTCCGTAGAAGAGGAGGCGCAGTTGATGCGCACGCCCACAGCTGACCACTCCCAGCCACAGCCACAGCCACAGCCGGAAGCTACACCACCACAAGTGGTGGGCATAGACCATGAAGGTATTGATCTACTTCAGGGGGATCTGCTGCAGCGATTTCCACTGGATCACCCGGTCACCGCTATCGATGAATTAACCCGCCATCTAAAGCAGCTCAAGATAATAAAATAATTCCACAGTAAATTGGTGGTAGATTTATTTTTTCCGTCATATAGAATACTTCTAATATTACCTAGCAAATTACTGTGTTAATAATAGGAGCTGCATGATGAATACGCAAACCCCACCCCGTGACGGCGACGGCTATCTGACCGACATGAACATATGGACCCCGGAGATCGCCCACGCCATGGCCGATGCGGACGAGTATGAGCTGAACGACGAGCGATGGGGACAGATCGTCAAGGCCCGTGAATACTACGAAGAGCATTCAGTGGTCCCACCGATCCGTAAATTCTCAAAGTTTCTCGGCGCCAACTCCAAGGATCTGTTCAAGCTCTGGCTGACCGGTCCGATGAAACCGATCACAAAATACGGCGGCCTGCCAAAGCCCACCGGTTGCGTTTGATTTCTGTTTAGGCAGGAATGCCAACGCCCACTTCGTGGGCTGGTTTATGCGACTGTTGAAGCATACGACACATGAAAAATGCGTGGCTGTATAAAGGCTGATAAACTCCGGGTGAAGGCTACCCGGAGTTTTTATTTATGGAAGAGTTGCACGACCTTGAACTCCTTCTGAGCTCACGCACACCGATCATTATTATCGAGTCTCTCGAAGAGTTGCGTCTGGTAGAGCTCTTCGCCCGCATCGGCCTGCGCCTTGACTACCCCATGTTTCAATGGACCGTCACAGAAGGGCTTAAGCGTCTGGAGGCCGACTTCCCGGCACAGAAGCTAACGGCCGGCCCCGACGATGTACTGAAACATATCAAGGCGCTGTCACGCCCGGGCTACTTTCTTCTCCTCGACTTTCACCCCTACCTGCAGGATCCGATACACGTACGCCTGATCAAGGAGATTGCCCAAGGGCATGAGCTGATCCCCCGCACCCTGATACTGCTTAGCCACGCCATCGATATACCGCCGGAGCTGCGCCATCTCACCGCTCGCTTCAACCTGCAACTGCCGGACCGTGCCGGGATAAAAAGATTAATCATGGAGGAGGCGAAACAGTGGCAGGGTAAGCACCGCCGCAAGGTCGAAGCTGATCAGAGCGCGGTAAAGCGTCTCGCCACCACCCTCACCGGCGTCACCGCTACCGATGCCCGCCGACTGATACGCAACGCCATTGAGGATGACGGTGCCATCAGTCGAAATGATCTACCTAAAATCATGCAGGCCAAGTACGAACTCCTCGGCAAAGGGGGCGTCATCTCTTTTGAGTACGACACCGCCGATTTTACCGATGTCGCCGGCCTGGAACACCTGAAAAAGTGGTTGAGCCACCGTCACAAAGCGTTCAACGGCAATCCCGGCTCACTGGATAGGCCAAAAGGCATCATGCTGCTAGGTGTCCAGGCGCCGGCAAAAGCCTTGCTGCCAAGGCGGTCGCAGGCACTTTTGGCGTCCCCCTGCTGCGCCTCGACTTTGCCGCCCTCTACAATAAATACATTGGCGAGACCGAAAAGAACCTGCGTCACGCCCTGGAGGTTGCTGAAACCATGGCGCCCTGCACCCTGTGGATGGATGAGATCGAGAAGGGAGTGGCCGAAAGCGATTCCGACGAGGGGCTGAGCCGCCGCATCCTCGGCACACTGCTGACCTGGATGGCGGAGCAGAAGTCAGGTGTATTCATCGTCGCTACCGCCAATGATATTGAGCGGCTGCCACCTGAGCTGATGCGCAAGGGCAGGCTGGATGAGATATTCTTTATCGACCTTCCCTCTGCTGAAGTGCGACGGCAGATCTTCGATATCCACCTGCGGCGGCGCAACCTGCCACCCAGCGGCTTCGATCTGGAGTCACTCAGCAGCACCAGCGACGGCTATACCGGCGCAGAGATTGAGCAGCGATAGTCTCAGCCCTCTACGCCGCCCATGCCAGAGAGACCCCACTGGACACTCCACAACTTCTGGAAGAGCTGGATCGCACCAGCCCGATCTCAGTAGTGATGGCCGAGAAGATAGATTACCTGCGAGAGTGGGCATCCAACCGCACTGTGGCCGCCGGCTGACATATCGTAGAAGATCGACCTAAACAGGGAAGATACTCGTCCCCCTGAGGAGTATGAGTTACTATGCCCTTTTCAACTGGATAGACCGAAAGCGGCATGAGCAATGACAACCTGTTGGGGCAGTTGAGTGGCCTACACCAGATGATGGCAGAGTTAGTTGAGTCGCTCCCGGAAGCGGACTGTTATCAATCCTACAATCCGCAGTTGGCCCCTCTCGCTTGGTTTCTCGGACGCGGTATGTATATCGAGACCTATTGGCTAAGGGAGATTGTCCAAGGCGACGATGATATGACTAGTCGGGTGCGCGAGATATTCATCCCCGGCATCCTGCCGAGCCAGGAAGAGTGGAAGCGACTCCCCCCCAAGGATCACCTGCTGAATTGGGTGATGGAGCTGCAGGATGAGAACATCATGCATCTGGCCAACCCTGACCAGCTGCCGAACCATCCACTGATAGAGAACGGGCGTCTGCTGCACCTGATCATTCAGGCCAGGCCAAAGTCTACGAGAAGATGCTGCAGGTACTGGCAGAGCGTCGTCTGCACCAGCAGTCACCTTACCAGGTACAGAACCCACTGATCAGTCGTCTGCCACAGGCAGACCACACAGGCATTTCCCAGGGCCACTACCGCATCGGAGCCAAGAGTGATCCCTCTGCTTTCGATAACGAACAGCCGGCCCAGATTGTCGAGTTGAGCAGTTTTCGTATTGATCGCCAACCAGTGGACAACAGCTCCTTTCTCGCCTTTATTGAGGCGGGGGGTTATGAAAACGAAACATACTGGAATCCGACCGGCTGGAGCTGGAACCGCAAGAGTCCCAACCACCCCCGTTCCTGGCGCAAGGACAACGATGGCCACTGGTTTGGCAACGGCATCAATGGCCAGTTTGACCTTATCGCCGAAGACCCTGTAACCGGTGTCACTCACCATGAAGCCCTTGCCTACGCCAGCTGGGTCGCCAGCCTTGGCGGCGAGCTGACGGGTGCAGTCCTGCAGCACGAGTTTCAGTGGGAAGCGGCAACAAGAACCCAGGGGATCAGCGATTTTGGCCGTGCCTGGGAGTGGTGCGCCAACACCTTTGAACCCTATACCGGCTTTCAGGCCACCCACTACCAGGAGGCACGCACAGGTGGCTTCGACAACCATCACTTTCCGCTACGAGGTGGCAGTCTGCACACCCAAGGTGCCCTACGGCGAATCAGTTACCGCAAAGCCGCCCTACCGGATGCCGACAGCCTATTCTCAGGCATCCGGCTGGTCTATCCAGCAAAATAGAAGAGCCCCCATCCGCCTGACAACTGACAACTGACAACTGACAACTGACAACTGACAACTGACAACTGACAACTTTGTCTCACCCCATGCTGAACTACGACATGCCGCTCTACCGCCCTCCCAGCGAGGGTAACAATCTAATCATTCAGGCCACCCTGGGATGTAGCTTCAACCAGTGCTCTTTCTGTTCCATGTACAAGTCAAAGCAGTATCAGGCTCGCCCCCTGACAGCTGTACTGAAGGATATCGAGGAAGCGGCAACCCATCAGCCAATGCTCAACGGGTGTTTCTTGCCGATGGCGACGCATTAGCCCTGCCGATGGAAAATCTACTGCCGATTCTTGACCGGCTGGCCGAATCACTGCCACGCCTCAGCCGTGTCAGCTGCTACGCCACACCAGCCAATATTCTGCGCAAGTCACCACAGGAGCTGGCGCAGCTGCGGGAGAGAAAGCTCTCCCTCCTCTACCTGGGGGTGGAGTCCGGTGATAACCGGATACTCAAGAGGATTACCAAGGGGGCAACACAGCACAGTATCCGACGGGCAATGGAGAGGGCGGCCGAGAGCCGAATGAAGGTCTCCGCAACAGTCATCCTCGGACTAGGCGGCCAAAACCACTGGCGTGAGCATATTGACGGCACCCTGGAACTACTCAATAGCGCCCCAACCAGCTACCTCTCTACTCTGCAGCTCTACCTTGAGGAAGAGGCGGTGACTGAGTTTGCTGAGAAGTTTGGTGAACCGTTCCTACCTCAGGATGACCCGGCTATTCTGGAGGAGCAGAAACGGCTGATCGCAGGCCTTACGCCACCAACGGCAGTCATCTTCCGCTCCAATCACGCGTCCAATGCCCTCGCCCTTGCAGGCAACCTACCAAGAGACCGTATACGGCTGCTGGATCAGATAAAAGCGGCACAAACAGGTGCAGTAAAACTTAGAGAAAATAACCTTCGCAGACTATAAGTGGAGCGCCAGAGGCGCAAGGTGCACCGACCCACCATCACCCTTGTACCGGTTTATTCAATTATGCAATGTGGAAGAGTCAATACAGCACTGGTCCCTCCACCAGAACGCCGTACTAATTCTATTTGCCATTTATTTGCATCAGCCAGTTGCTTGACTATTGCAAGCCCCAGTCCGGTACCACCAGTACCACTACCACGTGACTTTTCAAGCCGGTAGAATGGCCTAAATACCGACGCCAGCTGTTCTGAAGGAATACCCGGACCTCTATCCATTATTTGAATTACGATATTGCCTTTACTGTACTCGCATACAATATCAATGGATTTACCCTCTCCATAGCGTATGGCATTGACCAGAAGGTTGGTCAGTATTCTATGCAACGCCAGTGGGTGGTCAACCTGGTACTGCAACTTGCTGCATGCCAGATTAATCTCCGCTCCGTCTGCTTGAACACTTCCTGTTAGATCATCCAATACCAAAGCGATATCCGTTGGAACATTTTGTTCCTCCTCCAGTTCCAGACTGATACTTAATGTTTCACCAATCAGACGATTAATCACACCCAGGTCTTCATTAATACTCTTCATCAGCTCAGGTGAACCACCCTCATTCGGAAGCATACTCAGGGCCAACTGGATTTGTGTGAGAGGTGTTCTTAGGTCATGCGCGATACCAGCCAGCAAGGTTGTTCGATTTGAAAGTAGCTCTCTTACCTGGACATTCATACGATTGAACTCACGAGTCAAAACGGCCAGCTCCTCCGGGCCATCAACCTCTATTGAATCGGGCCAGTGCCCCTTTCCCACAGCCTGTGCTGCATGGTAAAGGCGATCAATGGGTACGGTGAGACGCCGTGTAAGTATGACAGCGGTAATAAAGGTAAGATAAATCCCGATGACCATTAACATAAAGAATGCAATAGGTGGATTGACACCAATACGTGAGCGAGAAAATCCAACGCGTAGTGTTGCATCTGATACGGGGATATCAGCCCAGAACCACAGCCCACTCTCCTCAGTTACACTCTCTTTTATCTGCACCTCCCCACCCAAACTGTTTATTCAGGGCACTCTCAAGAAAAAGAAGATAGGGAAGAAAACTGGTAGAGCCAGATAAGTGTGTATCATTTGTCCGTCAATAGCAGGTCTGTTTACTTCTAATTTTATCGGCAAACACCTTTCGCTCTGCCGTTGACAGATTTTCCCACGTTTCAGCCGCATGAGTTATGACGCTGGCTAAATCATCGGCAGCGCGCTGCCCTAGTGGAATTACCATGTAATAGGCCAGAATTGAAAACGTTATCAGTTGAAATCCTATCGACACCACACCAATCGTCATCAGGACTTTTCCGAAATAACTTTTCGATTTTAAAATGCTTATTGCTATACCCCTTAAGAAGTCTTTGAATACACCTGAACAGATTTGGGCTGAGATAAAAGCAGGGTGATTTTAGCCTGCGCAAAGCAGTCACTTACTGTTAGTCATCCAGCTTGATTTTCAGTCGTGAACAAGTAGCCGGCCCCCCAAATGGTGCGTAGATAGACCGGTTCTGACGGGACGATTTCAATTTTACGACGCAACCTTCCAACACAAACATCGATACTGCGATCGAAAGAGGAGTGACCATAACCTTTGGTCTTTTCCAAAAGCGCATCACGGCTCAGTACGCGGTTAGCATTCTCAAGAAAAACACGTAAAAGGGTAAATTCACCCGTAGTGATAGGGATGTTCTGCGACTCCCTGGTCAATTGGTGCTTTTCAATATCCAGGCAAAATGGTCCAAAGAGCAGGTTCTGGCTTACCTGACTTGAAGGGGCCGGATCATCCGTCTCACAGCGTCGCAATACTGACCGAATTCTGGCGAGAAGCTCTCTTGGGTTAAAGGGTTTTGCAAGGTAATCATCAGCACCCATTTCAAGACCCACGATTCGATCAAGCTCTTCACCACGTGCAGACAGTATGATGATGGGAAGATTATTTTTCATACGCAGCCTGCGCCCAATAGAGAGGCCATCCTCTCCCGGTAGCATAAGATCAAGGATCACCAGATCGACATCATGGTCGGCAAGATATTCATCCATTTCCCGTCCACTCTCCACCGCTTCTACTGCATACCCTTCTCCTGAAAGGTAGGCCTTAACCAGCTCCCTTAGCTTAGCTCATCATCAACCACCAATAGTCGTTTAGGTAAGGTATTCATAGATACATCCGGTAAATTTCATCACTGAAACAGTTTTGAAACATTTTTATTACAACCTGTTACATCCGGGAAGCTAAAGAGATAAACAAGTTCTTTATTATCATTCCGCATATCGTAATTTCATCACGCAGATTCCACAAGAGTGAAAACCGATAGCAAGAAAAACCCCCATACCAAAAATAGAGAACTGAGGAGTAACACCCCATGTCACATCAAGACAAAAGAATATGTAACGGCCTTTCTAATTTCATTGGACGCTTCAGGAAACAATTTGCACCTATTACCGCCGCACTGCTTGCAGGCAGCCTGATGCTTCCATCAGCCAATGTAGCTGCCGAGCCTTCTATGGAGGCTTTACAAAAAGTCCTAAAGGGGCAAATAGGGCTTATGAAGCCGGAGTTGCAAGAAAAAGTCCAGGGGTTATCACAGGACACCAAGATGTCTCTGATGGCTATATTGGCCATGCATAACCGCTACAGTAACGAAGCTACAATGAGACAGGTGATGCTGGAGGTATTTGCCGACTATCAGAGCATGGCGATGGGTATCATGACAGATAGCACGGAGATGACAGCAGACAGCGCCCGACGCCTTGCCAACCACCGTATTCCTGTTGGCGGCCTCCTCCCTTATCTGGGAATGGAAAATATCACAGATGATCGCCTGGCTGTCCTTGATGGTTTCAATTCCAGCGTCGAGGGTAATGCCATAAAACTGGCTGCGGCTGCCGATGCTGGTGATATGGCGACCGCAGCATCACTGCTGGGACAAGTCAGTTCTGGTTGTGTTGGCTGTCATGCTGTTTTCCGTAGCAAGCTGGGCAATCAGACCTATTGCGTTAATCCAATCCCATCAATCTGGAGAACGTTATGAAATATAGAGCCCTATCACTTGCTGCTGCTGTCGCTACCGCCCTGACTATACCAGCACACACTTTTGCAGCTGACAGCGGTACAGAAAGTACCGACTCCTATAGTCAACGCCTGGCCTTATCACAAAGGATAAAAAAACTGAGGGCGTTGAGAAAAAAGCTACCTGTGCCTGTACCTGCCGGACTTTTTGGTATATATGCCTTCCCTGAAAAAGGACAGGGGGTAGCCGGAATAAACTATCAGCACTTTGAATTCGAAGGTCTTCTGCAAGGTAGTGATTCCGTTACCGCAGAGACAGTAGTGACTACCACTCCTAACCGTTTCTTTGGCGGCGCCGGCCAACCTCCAACCTTACGTGTGGTGCCAAATAGCGCAAAAGCTGACGTGGCATTTCCCTTTGCAAACTTCGCCCTTAATGACCAGTTTGCATTGGTCGCCTTAGCACCGCTTATTCGCAAACAGACCGTCTTGGAAACCTTCCAAGGAGCCTCAGGCACTACCAGCCTGGGAACCAACACAGTCACCTCAGAAGGCCTCGGCGATATAAAGTTTGGCGCCATTTATAAAGCTTTTACCAGTGATATGCATGGTGTGGTCATAGACGCTGTTTTAAGTGCACCGACCGGCAGCATCACGGAAGAGGACAACAACCTGACCCCGGCAAATACTATAGTTAAAACCCGCCTGGGTTACGGCATGCAACTCGGCTCTGGCACCTGGGATGCCATCCTTGGTGTCTCATACTGGGGGAAGAAGAAGGACCTCGGCTGGGGAGCACAATACTTGGCCACTATTCCTCTTGAGGAGAGGAACAGTGAGGGCTGGCGCTACGCAAATAAACATGAAGGCACAGCCTGGCTCAGCTACTCCTGGAAACCCACATTCGTCACCTCAGTGCGAATGCGCGCTGAAACACAGGGATCGATCAAGGGGATAGACCCAAATATCTATGGACCTGGCCTCGGTGGAGATCCTGATAATTACGGTGGTGACAAGGTTGAGCTGTCACTCGGCGCCAACTGGATGTATTCAATGGGACATAACATCAGCCTCGAGTTTTCCAAACCCATCTATCAGGATCGTAATGGTGTTCAAGCAGACCACGACTACAGCCTGATGCTTAGCTGGCGAAATGGTTTCTTTTAGGCCGCCTGATTCAGGAAAAGATCGATACAGCTGATCCTGACATTTTTTATTATCAACTTAACCTATTAGAGCCTGTTAACACTGTACGAATACCCATCGCATAGTGTTAATAGGCCCTTGCACAACTGGAGATTTCCGTGACTGTAGATAGACTTGTACGGCTGTTTGCCGGCCTGATGATTCTATTGAGTATCGCACTTACCTACTATGTAGATCCCTACTGGGTCGCGCTCACCATTTTTGTCGGCGCCAACCTGCTGCAGAGTGGTTTTACCAACATCTGTCCACTTTCTTCAATTCTGAAAAAAATGGGTATCCCGGAAGGAGTTTCATGTAACTAAAAAATAGCCTCTTACCGGGGCCTTCACTATGGCGCCGGAAAATAGCTTTTCCGGCGCCACAACAACGGCTACTTGGGCTTCAACTACTTAGCTGCAATTGAAATCAGCTCCAGATCGAATATAAGTACCTCATTGGGACCGATCGAGCCAGGCGCACCCGACTGACCATAACCCAACTCAGAGGGGATAACGACCTGCCACTTAGCCCCCGGCTTCATCAAGCTAAGCGCCTCGCGGAATCCCGGAATCACCCCTCCCAGAGGAAAAGTGGCGGGCTCTCCCCGACGATAAGAGCTATCAAACACCTGACCGCTGGTCAGTTTGCCTTCGTAGTGAACAGTCACCTTGTCACTCATCTTTGGTGACTCACCACTCCCCGCTTTAAGCTCCAGATACTGCAGCCCGCTTGGCAGGGTGACTACGCCCTTCTTCCCCTTATTCTCCTGGAGAAAATGCTTACCCTTTTCAAGGGTCACCCCGGCTTGCGCCTTTTTCGCTTTAAGCAGGTTGTTTTTAGCTTCACCCAAGGTGGCGTTCATCGCCTCTATTTTCATCTGTGGCTGCTTCCCCTGCAGCACATCATTCAGCGCTGCGGCAAAAGCGGCGCTATCGATAGAAACCCCTTGAGATTTGACAACCTGGCCATACTGAAAACCCATGGTGTAACCAAGTCGCTGCTCCAGCGTCTGATACTCCGCCGACTGGACTGAGGCAGCCATGCCAAATAGCGCAACAAAACCGATAATACCTTTGTTATTCAAAACGTTAACCTCATTTCAATGGAGTATTTCGACACTCCAAACTAAGAATAAAAAAACAACATTCCTAAACCTTAAACAACTGTTTCCATTAATTATTTGCACTCCATCGCATTTTTTTCAATGTTACCTTGGAAATATGTAAAATAGCGTTTATATATATAAGTAGGTAGGCGTGGATCTGAAACAAACGATGGCAATCAACTCAATCACAGGCGCGGCATTACAAGGCATACAGCGAGGCCTTCAAAATATGCGCCGCAGCACCTCAGAGATCGCAAGCGCCCACGCCCTCTCCGGCAGGATTGCGAGCAAGGACATGGTGCGTTCGATGGTAGAGCTGCACCAGAGCAGTCATCACACCACCGCCTCTGTCAAAGCCTTTAAGGCAGCGGATGAGGCCATTGGTTCCCTTCTCGATATAAAAGCCTGACAACAGACACACTTCATTCAAGAAACAGCATCGACAGGTCAACCGCCTTCAAATCCTTGGTCAGTGCACCGACCGAGACATCATCAACACCGGTCTCTGCAATCGCTCGGATAGTCTCCAAACTAACTCCACCTGAAGCCTCCAGGCACGCACGTCCAGCTGAAAGCGCCACCGCCTCCCGCAGTTGCACGAGACCAAAATTATCCAATAACACCCGCCGTGCCCCAGCATTGATCGCTTGTTGCAACTCATCCAAGCTCTCCACCTCTACCTCCACCTCTATATCAGGTGCGAGAGCGATTGCCGTCTCAACGGCGAGTGCCACCGACCCGGCTGCACGGATATGATTCTCCTTGATCAGAATGGCGTCATAGAGCCCGACACGGTGATTATGGCAACCACCGCAAAGAACCGCATACTTCTGCTGAAGCCTCAGTCCCGGAAGCGTTTTCCGGGTATCGAGAATACGGGTGTTGGTTCCCGCCACGACATCCGCATATTGCCGTGCCTGGGTGGCCGTCGCCGACAACGTCTGTAGATAGTTGAGAGCAGCCCGCTCACCGGTAAGCAGTGCCCGAGTATCGCCCTTGAGGCGGCAGATAACACTTCCCGCATCGACCCGATCACCATCAGCCGCCAACCACTCAACCGCAATCTCAGGATTGAGCTGGCAAAATACCTCATCGAACCAGGCGGTACCACAGAGGATAGCTGACTCACGGCAGACCACTTCCACTCGTGAACGGCTGTCACTGGGGATCAGGGCGGCGGTACGGTCGCCCGAGCCGACATCCTCATCCAGGGCGAGACGAACCTGCCGCTGGATTCTATCCATTGGCGGTAGTTTCAAAGCAGCTCCAGCAACTCGACATCAAAAACCAGGGTAGCATTTGGCGGTATCACACCACCGGCACCGGCGGCACCGTAACCGAGCTGCGGAGGGATAGTCAGCTTACGTTTTCCTCCTACCTTCATCCCCTGAACCCCTTCATCCCAGCCGCGGATCACCTGTCCGGCACCCAGATTGAAGTTAAAAGGTGAATTGCGATCGAGACTGGAGTCGAACTTTTCACCGCTCGTGAGCCAACCGGTATAGTGCACCAGCACCTTGCGCCCTGTGGCGGCAACCTCGCCGTCACCTTCGACCAGATCTTCATACTTCAGGCCCGAATCGGTCATTTTTTCACTCATTACATCTCCTCTATCTCTGAAATCTAAACTGGGGACAATTGTACCCGTTATCAGCGGTATGCTGCAGGCAAAAAAAAGCCCCCAACAACCTGTGGGGGCGGAATAAACAGAACCCTGTTCTGTTCAGGCGTTCGACACTTCAGCCGAGTCACCCTTTTTCAGCACCTTCAGCATTGCGCCAAGTGCGCGATCCATCAGTGGCACACCAACTGCCTCAATCACTGTCGCCCGTCCGCTCCTAAACCAGATAGCAAGTCCATGCACCGATATCTCCTCAACCTTCATACCCCGGTGGTTGACGAAAAGACAGCGGTCTGTCACCTCACTGCGCCAGGAGAGCTTCACACGACGACCTCCGCTGCGGTCATCGTTCAGCTCCAGCCAGGTCCCAATCTCAAGTGAGGCCGCAGTATCATAGAATGCATCCTTTACAACAGCCCCGGCATCTCCTCCGCCACTTTCCAATATAATTTCTTCGGAGAACGGCCCCGCAGACTCACTCTCCTCTTCCACTGCCTGACTCTTCGCTTCAACCATTTTTATCTGCGATCTACCGCCGCGCAGACAGTTCACATGGCACACTTGTAACTCCTTGAACAGGCGTGTCATCTTGTGCTGATCAAAGGAAATATCACCAAGCCCGGCGCGTAGTCCTCTCAGCAGTTCAGGGATTGTTTTCAGCAGCTTCTGCTGCTCACTCTTATCTCGTTTTGGTTCAACACTCCAGAGTAGACGGTCCATCATCTGAACCGCGTCTTTCCATGCCTCACTGTCCAAGCCCTGGCGCAGACTGATCAGCTGCAGTACATCTTTCCAGCCCTCTTGAATGAGTGTCATTGCCACTTCCGGCACTTGGGTGCGCCCTGCCAGAGAGACGGTAATCTGTTTCTGCACACTCTTCTTTGCCTGAAGCAACTGCTCCTTGCCCTGGGTGACCTGAGAGGCTCGTTTCTCTGTAACCTGCGCACCGCGTTGCTGCTGGGTGGAAAAGGCGTCGAACTGTTGATTAAGCTCTTTGAAGAGCCCGATGTCGTCACTGAATTCGGAAAGAATTCTGCTCACCACTGATTCAATCTCATTGTAGAGACCACCTTCATCTCTGCCGGCGCCTTCACTCCAACCCACTGCTGACTGCGCCAAAGAGTTAAGCAGCCTCCTTGCCGGGTGCTCTTTCTTGCTAAAGAAGCTCTTATCAAGAATCGTCACCTTCAGCATCGGGATCTGCAGGCGTGCCAGCAGCGCTCTCATCGCATCAGCCAGCCCTGGATCATCAAGGATGAACTCAAACAACATGGAGATGACATCAAGAGCATCCTCATCCGACTGGTTTATCGCCTTGCCGCTCTTACCCTCACCCGCGACGCCCAATACCTGGAACAACCCCCCCCTCACCTCGTCGGCAGACGGCCCACCCTGCTGCAGAGCAGAGAGTGCGGAAAGTACATCATTGGTATTAACAACCTGCATCTGTGAGGAGGGAATTTGTACGCGGCCGCTGGTAATCCGGCGCTGATCCAGAAGTTGCTGCAGTGTGACAAACAGCACACTTGACAGCGCAACCTCCGCCTCATTACCGGGAGTAACCGGCGCATGTTCCTCCCGGGCGGGCACGGGTACCGATCCAGCTGAACTCCGCCGTACGCCATGCTTTAGCTGTGGTAAAACACCCGCCTTGGCCAGAACCGTATTGACCTCGTCATAGAGCCCACTGAGCTGGCCAACGACCTCCAGCTCAAATTGCTTGTAGACCACAAGTTTTACCCGAAGATCTACAGACAGGTCGTTTATCGCACTGCTGAAAAAAGTGCATATCTTTGCCGGCGACAACGGATTATATTTACCGGAAACTTCAAGATCGTTCAGTAGATGACTGAAACGGCGATCAAGGGCGTAGAGTTCCCTAGAGTAGCTGCCTTCACCTCTGGAGATCATGCTGCCGACCGCAAGCTGTTCTTCCAGATCATGAGCCTCAACCAGAGAAAAATCCCCCATGGATAAGTCAACACCTTTCTCCAGCATCACGTCGGAAGGCCCCTGCCGCCAAAAAATATCATAGCCCTCGAGGAGATGCTGATTGAAATGACTCTCAATCGGATCGCGCTGTCTACGCAACTCACGCATCGCATCGAAATAGAGAGTTTGCTGGAGATTACTATCAGCCTTGTCAGCCTGAACATAAAGGATGTCGTCCAGTCGCTGGAACAGCGCATCCATCCGCTTAGGAAAAAGCTTGAGGATCACTTGTCGGCAGGCGTTGACGCTGCCCCTATACTCCTCTTTGAAAGAGACAGTGACATCCGTATCCTGAAGTGAACCAAACGCGATAATGTTATTGGTTGCCGCCATTGCCCTGCCTATACTGGCTGAAAGGAGTGTAACTTCTATTGATTGGACTTTGGGGTAGAGTATGGATGCATCGGAAGCCGCCTGCCGTGAACAGCTTCACATAGCATCGAAGTGGTTTTTACTAATTTGATATAATACGAACCTGTCTCATGCCTTGAGTCGCAGCAGAGAGACTGAATTGAGCCAGCGGATATAACTAAACAGGCATAAATATATATTATATCCTGCTATCTATTGGTAAGCTATTGGTAAGCTATTGGTGGTTGTCACATCAAGTTTTGGTCTTGCCTAGTAAAGAGCCGGCCCACACAGCCCCTTTTGAGTCAATAATAAGAAACCATATATTGCCCAGTTAATATTAATGAAAACATTGAGCCGTCATCTTGGAAGAGCGATGCTGGATAGCATCCGCGATCTAACGCCTATTATCGCGGTGATCGCCTTCTTTCAGCTATTGGTTTTTCAGCAGCCCATCCCTGATCTGATCGGCCTGCTGGGAGGCACTCTGCAGGTGGTAATCGGGCTGACACTGTTTATCCACGGCCTGAAGATGGGGCTCTTTCCTATCGGCGAATCGATGGCCCACGACTTCGCCACCAAAGGCAGTCTTTTCTGGCTCCTGTTGTTTGCCTTCGCCCTCGGCTTCGGCACCACGGTGGCGGAACCGGCGCTGATAGCAGTGGCAGATGAGGCGGGACGTGTGGCGGCAGCAGGCAACTTGATTGAAAACACTGAAGCGTCGATACAGAGCTATGCCGACGGTCTGCGTCTGACGGTTGCCCTCTCCGTTGGCTTGGCTATCGTCATCGGTGTGCTGCGCATCATCAAAGGGTGGCCGGTACAGTACCTGATCATGGGAGGGTACCTCGGCATCGTTATCATGACGTTTTTTGCCCCGGCAGAGATTATCGGCATCGCCTACGACTCCGGTGGCGTAACCACCTCTACCATCACTGTCCCTTTGGTCACAGCTCTCGGCGTCGGCCTCGCCACCAGTATCCGGGGTCGTAACCCGATGACTGATGGCTTCGGCCTTATCGCCTTCGCCTCCCTCACCCCGATGATCTTCGTTATGGCCTACGGATGATCCTATGATCGATTGGGCCGGTGACTTTTTAGATACCCTTCTTGCCACCGTTACGGATGTGCTGCCGATTGCCGCCATCCTCTTTGGTTTCCAATTCTTTGTGCTGCGCAAGAACATCGCAAATCTGCGCCAGGTATTGGTCGGTTTTGGCTTCGTCCTTCTCGGCCTTGCCTTTTTCCTGCAGGGACTGGAGCAGGCACTGTTTCCTCTCGGCAAGTTGATGGCGGAGCAGCTCACCGCACCGGAGTTTCTCGGCATCCAGCAGACGGGCGCTGAGATCTCAGACAACTGGCAACACTATCTGTGGTCTATCTCTTCGCTTTTGCCATCGGCTTCTCCACCACTATTGCCGAACCATCACTGATTGCCGTGGCAATCAAAGCGAATCAGGTTTCCGGTGGCGCCGTCGGCACTTGGGGGCTGCGCCTCGCCGTTGCCTTTGGCGTTGCTGTCGGCATCTCTCTCGGCGCCTACCGCATCGTTACCGGCACACCGCTGCACTACTACATTATCACCGGCTATATAGTGGTAATTGTCCAGACCCTCTACTGTCCAAAATCAATCATCGCCCTCGCCTACGACTCAGGCGGCGTAACCACCTCAACGGTAACCGTACCTCTGGTGGCGGCCCTCGGTCTTGGACTTGCGAGCAATATTCCAGGACGTAACCCGGTACTCGACGCTTCGGCCTTATCGCCTTTGCCAGCTTATTTCCCATTATAAGTGTCATGGGCTATGCGCAGCTCAGCGAGTGGCTCGCCAAACGCAATTTAGAACGTAACTGAAAAACCGACCAGAACATCTGGAGGATAGCTAATGCACTTTAAACTGATCATCACTCTTATCGAAGACGGCAAGACCAATGCCGTACTTGACGCAGCGAGAGAAGCCGGAGCCACCGGATCTACTGTGATTAACCAGGCCCGCGGTGAAGGGGTGCAGAAAAACAAAACTTTCTTTGGGCTCAACCTAGAGATTCAGCGTGATATGGTGCTGCTGCTGGTGGAGGAGCACCTCTGCCGCACGATTCTTGAAACCATCGCAAAGGTGGGGGAGTTCGATGTAAAACCGGGTACCGGCATCGCTTTCCAGATTGACGTGGAAGATGCCGTTGGCGTCAGCCATCAAATTGAAGAACTGACCAGCGTAGTAGAGGAAGAGCTATGAGCGAGCGAGAAATCATCCGTGTCCGCGATATAATGAAGAGCAATTTTGACCGAGTAGACGGCATGGACACCGTCGCAGCGGCCCTGGACAAGATGGTCCACGTTGAAACCAAGACCCTGGTGGTAAATAAGCGCCACGAACATGACGAATACGGCCTGGTGATGCTCTCTGATATCGCCCGCAAGGTGCTTGCAAAAGACCGAGAGCCGAAGCGTATCAATATCTATGAGATCATGTCGAAGCCGGTAATCACGGTGGACCCTGAGATGGATATCCGCTACTGCGCCCGCCTCTTCGCCCGTTATGACCTCTCCCGCGCACCGGTGATCCAGGGCGGGGAAATCCTTGGCATCGTTAGCTACACCGACATGGTAGTCAAGGGGTTGCGTAACAGATGAGCCTGGTGGCGGGGTGCAGCTGTCCACGGCACGGCTATGCCTCTCACCCAACCGGGACGAACGCCCCACCGGGTGCGGGGTGGATCTGCTGGTGATCCACAATATCAGCCTGCCGCCGCATGAGTTTGGCGGCCCCTGGATTGAAGATCTCTTTCTCAACCGGCTGGATCCTGATGCTCACCCCTATTTCAGGGAGATCCACCAGCTCCAGGTCTCCACTCACCTGCTGGTCCGCCGCGATGGTGAGCTGATTCAGTATGTCCCTCTCGACCAGCGCGCATGGCATGCCGGCGTCTCCTGTTTTGACGATAAGGAGCACTGCAACGACTTTTCCATCGGTATCGAGTTGGAAGGGGCTGACGATATCCCCTACAGCGATAAACAGTACCACTCGCTGGCGACAGCAACCCGGGAGATCATGACGATCTACCCCGCCATTACCCCTGAGCGAATCACTGGCCACAGCGATATCTCCCCGGGTCGCAAAACAGACCCCGGCCCGGCATTTGACTGGAAGAGGTTTTATATGGAACTTGAGGGGAAAATAGGGGCCAGACGTGGCCTGGAGTGAACCGGCTAAACCAAAAAACACCGCTATTAACCCATCTTTACCTCCAGTTGCTGCTTGATGTTACGCCGGAGTCAACCCAGAGGATCGGACGCCCATAAAAACCTATCGCTCCTTCGTGCATTTGAACACTTGAGTGCTACAATGTTCGCGTGTTTTGTAAAACAGATTGTAGAGTCGAGGTGAAGCGAAACTCCTCGATATCAGACTAGAACATTTCCAATGGCGGGGTAGCAGATCTATGTCAGCAAAAAACGTAGCCCGGTTTTATGAGAAAGTTGAAGAAGACAGTGCCTTACAGGATATATTGAGGACACTTGATAACAAAGCAACAAAAAATCTTGAGCCAGTAATGCTGGAACTCATTGAAATAGCCAAAGCAGCCGGTTTTGAATTCACTACCGAGGACCTGGTGGCCGCGAGGAATCAACCCAAGCCAAAGCCTGAAACAGCACCCTCGACAGAAACCAGATTGTGCGACTGGGCCTGGACTTATGCTCCACCTCCACCCGATCCTCCTTGCGCTCACGGCGCCTATGCAAATGATGGTTGCGGTGAAGGCTCTCTGAATCTTATCTGCTCACAGCCGCCAAGCTGATAGTCTGACAAAGATCTTTTCCTGGTCAACGAACCTCTATTCCTGACCACCCACTACTCGGGGCATAGGGCATAACTACCATGTCAGAACGCTATGCCAGGCTAGGCAGCGATTGGCTTTTGCGGGGCTGGTCCGACACACCCATTGCCATTGTAAACCGGAAAACCGGTGAGGCGCGCCCGCTCACTAAGAAAGCTTTCTACGTTGCCGATTCATGCGATGGCAACACGAACTTCGATTCATTTGCATTTCTTCCCGAACACAATGCATTACTCGATGCCCTGATCAATCAGGACATTGCTGAGACATGCAATAAGGGAGACCTCAGGTCAACTCACCAGGCGTATCGCAAGGCGAACAACCCTCAGCTTTCCGGCATTCACTGGTGTATTACCGGCCGCTGTAATCTGAACTGCCGGCACTGTTTTATGGAGTCACCTTCCGGCCGATATGGGGAGTTACCCTTGTCGGATATGCTGGGCCTGATCGACCAGTTCGTAGAAGCGAACGTTCTAAATGTCTCTTTGACTGGAGGAGAACCCTTCATGAGAAGGGACATTCTCGATATTGTCGCCGCACTGGCTACAAATGGTATTTACCTCAATCAGATATACTCTAACGGACTTCTTATCACTTCAGAGCATTTAACAGCCATCAAAAGTGCAGGATACCAACCCACGTTCCAAATCAGCTTTGACGGCGTTGGCGCACATGATGAAATGCGAGGCAGCACAAAGAGCGAACCCAGAGTCATTGAAGCAATTGAAATGCTCAAGTCTGCAGATTTCCCCGTGGTTGTAGCAACATCACTTGACGCCACAAATGCAAAGCAGATGCTGCAAACGTACAAATTAATGAGGGATCTGGGAGTGAGTTCCTGGCGAGTGGCAACGCCCTGGCGGGTGGGAAACTGGAAAACGTCCACTACAGCCCTGTCCCTTGATGACGAAGTCAGGCTATACGAAACACTGTTGCAAGCCTGGCTTAAGGACAAGAGACCCTTCAATCTGCAATTATCTGGTCTATTCACAGGATTCAAGGGAGAGGCGGGCAAAACATACAAGCCAACCTACAAACCGGAGAGCCATGACTGTGGATCATGCAGGGAGCGGCCCTATCTGCTTCCTGATGGAACTTTGCTGCCCTGCCCCGGCTATGTTGAAAGCGGAATTCACGAAAAAATGCCCAGCGTCTTTCAGCGGCCACTCACCAAACTTTGGAGCGATTCCATCCTCCGAGAGATTGCGGACATGAAGAAAGAGGACCTGCTATCTGAGAATGCAGATTGCGCTGATTGTGATTCATTCGAGGAGTGCGGACTTGGCTGCAGAGCTGTGGCCTGATCGAGACGGGAATACTTAAAGCGAAAGACCCTAACACCTGCAATGCATGGAAGAAGGGTTACAGTAACCACCTTCTAAAAATTGCGGACAGGGATAGAAATTTGCTTTCACCAAACGAAGAGAACAGAGCCGTACCGTTCCTTGCCGACCCCTGAATCTGACTCATTACTCTTCCCCCGACCGGGTCAAGTGGTTGTGGCGGCCATTGATAAACCGAGAGGCCGAATACAACAGGTGGCGGGAGCAGCGCCTGCTTGACGGGTCCATACCTAAGACGACTCTCTCTTTGACCCTTCAAAGAAGCTATCTAGCAGCAGTAGCACTACACCAATGGTGATCGCCGAGTCGGCAATATTGAACGCGGGCCAGTGCCACGTCCCGTAGTAGACGTCGAGAAAATCGATTACATGGCCGAATAGCAGCCGGTCGATGAGATTGCCTACGGCACCGCCAATCACCAGCGCCAGAGAGATCGCCAGTATCCGCTCATCCCGCAGCCGGGCAAGCCAGCCGACCAACACCAGAGTCACCACTGTAGCCAGTACAACGAAGAGCCAGCGCTGCCAACCACCCTGGTCACTGAGAAAGCTGAAGGCCGCTCCCTCGTTATAGGCAAGTGTGAGGTTGAAAAACGGCATCACCGGCACGGTCTCGTAGGCGAGCATCATCGTCTCGGCCAGCTGTTTACTCACCTGATCGAGAACAATGATAACCAGCGATAGAATTAACCAGCGGAGCATCAAGAGGCCTTAAGCAAACTGCCGACTCTCGCCGACACCCTCTACATTCTCGACACAGCGGTCACAGAGCTCGGGATGGGCATCGTTACCACCGATATCCTCACGGTGGTGCCAGCAGCGGACACACTTGGTCCGCCCAGATGCAACGGCTACCAAGCTAACACCTGCCACTTCGGTCTCCACAGCCTCAGCAGGCCTCTCACTCATCGGATGCAGGCGGGCATAGGAGGTAATCAGTACAAAACGCAGTTCCTCACCGAGTTTCTCCAGCATCGCCAGCTGTGCATCATCACAGTAGAGGTCGACTTCCGCATCCAGAGATGAACCGATAGTCCCCTCCTTGCGCAGTACCTCCAACTGCTTGGCAAGCGATGTGCGTACTGCCATCACCTGGGCCCAGAAATCACGATCAAAACTATCACCCTCATCCAGAGCAAAGAGCCCCTCGTACCAGGTCTCGGTAAAGATGGTCTCACTGCGCTCACCCGGTATCTGCAGCCAGATCTCTTCGGCGGTAAAACTGAGAATCGGCGCCATCCAGCGAGCCATCGCTTCGATGATATGGTAGACCGCGGTCTGACAGGAACGACGCACCAGACTATTCTCCGGCGTGGTGTATTGCCGATCCTTAATGATATCGAGATAGAAACCACCCATCTCCGAGCCACAGAAGTTGTGGATCTTCTGGTAGATCAGGTGGAACTGGTAACTCTTGTAAGCCTCCTGTATCTCTCCCTGCAACTGCAGGGCACGATCCACCGCCCAACGATCCAGCTCAACCATCTCTTCCACCGCCACGCAGTCAGTGACGGGGTCAAAGCCGTTGAGATTGGCCAAGAGGAAACGATTGGTATTGCGGATGCGGCGATAAGCATCGGAGGTGCGCTTGAGAATCTCGTCAGAGACCGTCATCTCACCGCTGTAGTCGGTGGCCGCCACCCATAGGCGGATGACATCGGCTCCAAGCACATTCATCACCTTCTGCGGGCTCACCACATTACCCACCGATTTGGACATCTTGTGTCCCTTGGCATCGACGGTAAAGCATGAGTCAGCACCCCGGTGTAGGGGGCGCAGTTGTTGATCGCCACCGAAGTCAGCAGGGAGGACTGGAACCAGCCGCGATGTTGGTCTGAACCCTCCAGATAGAGCTCTGCCGGAAAATGCAGATCTTCACGCTCCCTGAGGACGGAGTGATGCGTCACCCCCGAATCAAACCAGACATCGAGGGTATCCTGCACCTTGTCGTACTGATCCGCTTCGTCACCTAGCAGGTCCTTCACTTCCAGAGCAAACCAGGCCTCAACGCCTCTTCCTCGACCAGCTTAGCCACCTCCTCAACAAGGCGGGGGGTCTCGGGATGGAGTTCACCGCTAACCTTATTGAAAAAGAGTGCTATAGGTACACCCCAGGTACGTTGACGGGAGATACACCAGTCAGGGCGGCCCTCCACCATGCCCTCAATACGGGCACGACCCCAGTCCGGGGTAAACTCAACCTTGGCGATCTCCGCCATTGCTGTCTCGCGCAGCCCCTGCTGCTCCATGCTGATAAACCATTGGGGCGTGGCACGGAAGATGATCGGTGTTTTATGACGCCAGCAGTGAGGATAGCTATGGGCTACACGCGCCTCATGAACCAACACACCGTGGGCCTTCAGTACCTCGATAACCTTCTCGTTGGCGGTAAATACATGCTCACCGGCAAACAACTCTGTCCCCTCGACAAAACAGCCGTTGCCACCTACCGGGTTATCTACCGGCAGGCCGTAGCGCTGACCGACGATATAGTCATCGAGACCATGGCCGGGCGCCGTGTGGACGGCACCGGTACCCGCTTCGAGGGTAACGTGCTCCCCAAGAATGACCGGCACTTCGCGGTCGTAGAAACAGTGTTGCAGCTTCAATCCTTCGAAGGCATCGCCGCGGCCGTAGGCGATGACGTTGTAGTGCTCGATGCCCCAACGATCCATCGTCTCTTTCAATAGCCCCTCGGCCACCAGCAGACGCTCCTTACCTTGGGGGCCGTCCGCCTGCACCACGGCGTAATCGAGAGAGGGATTGAGGCACACCGCCTGGTTGGCGGGGAGGGTCCAGGGGGTGGTGGTCCAGATCACCATGGAGAGGGGACCGCTGCCGTGCCCCTCAGGCACCGAGTGACAGCGTGCCATCAACGACTCATCATCAAGCACCTTGAAACGGACATCGATGGTAAAGGACTCCTTGTCCTTATACTCAACTTCCGCTTCAGCCAATGCAGAACCGCAGTCGGTACACCAGTGGACCGGCTTTGAGCCTTGTGGATATGGCCGTTATCGACGATGCGACCGAGGGCACGGATGATGTTGGCCTCAGTCTTATAATCCATAGTGAGATAGGGATTATCCCAGTCACCGGTGACACCCAGGCGTTTAAAATCGATACGCTGTTTATCCACCTGTTTGGTGGCGTATTTGCGGCAAGCGACCCGGAACTCGGCGGCACTCACCTTATGGCCTGGCTTGCCTACCTTCTTCTCCACCTGCAGCTCGATCGGCAGACCGTGACAGTCCCAGCCCGGTACGTAGGGGGCATCGAAGCCGTCCACAGTACGACTCTTGACAATAATATCCTTGAGTATTTTGTTGACGGCGTGGCCGATATGAATCTCACCGTTGGCATAGGGAGGTCCATCGTGCAGAATAAACTTCGGACGTCCGGCACAAGCCTCACGAATCTTCTTGTAGAGGTCCATCTCTTCCCACTGCTTCAGCATCAGCGGCTCACGATTAGCCAGATTCCCTTTCATTGGGAAAGCGGTCTTGGGGAGATTCAAGGTACTTTTATATTCAGCCACGGCTTACTGCTTCTCAAGTTAATCTAGATTAAATGGTAAAAAATTGTCGTGCTGCTTCAGCATCCTGTTCAATCTGCTGACGCAGCTGTTCAAAGGAGTCAAAGCGCTTCTCATCCCGCAGTTTCTTACGGAACTCCACCTGCACATGCTCTCCGTAGATCATGCGCGAAAAATCGAACAGGTGCACCTCCAGGAGATAGCGGTCATCCCCCTCCACCGTCGGCCGGTTACCGATATTGGCCACCCCCGGCAGCCGACCCTCTTCAAGGCCCTGGACTTCGACGGCATAGACACCGCGCAATGGACTCACTTTACGGTGAAGATCCACATTGGCAGTGGGGAAGCCGATGGTGCGTCCACGGGCATCACCGTGGGCGATCCGCCCACAGATCCGATAGGGCCGCCCGAGATTGTGCTCTGCCTGCTCCAGATCACCTTGGGCCAAAGCCTCACGGATGCGGGTACTGCTCACCCGCTCTTCGCCAACGGCAAAGGTATTCATATTCTCGACGCCAAAGCCGTGCTGATCGCCAACCCTGCGCAGCAGCCCGATATCACCCTCACGACCACGGCCAAATCGGAAGTCATCGCCGACAAAAAGGTAACGGATATCAAGCCCTTCAACCAGCAACTCCTGGACAAAGACAGGTGCCGGCATCGCCGCCAATTTTTGGCCAAACTCCAGCAACACGGTACAATCTATCCCTGAATCCTTAAGCGCCTGAAGCTTCTCACGCATGCGGGTGAGTCGGGCAGGTGCACGATCAGGTGCAAAAAACTCCAGCGGCTGTGGCTCAAAGGTGATTACCGTTGTCGGCAAGCCGAGCTCCAACCCCTTCTCACGCAGGTGAGCAAATACCGCCTGATGGCCAAGGTGCACACCATCGAAATTACCAATAGTGGCAACGCAGCCCCGGTGTCGGGGGCGCAAATTGTGGAGACCGCGGATAACCTGCATGACCCAGACTCAGACCCAAAACCGTGCATTATATGCAAAGTTCCCGATGAGAAACAGGCAAATAGCGGCAACAGCCCCTGCTGGGCAGGTAATAACACCTAAACATGAGCTCAGGAGGGGCAAAAAGGAACACTGAGAACTCAGAGAAAATCCAACACATCTACACAATGTGTCTGTATAAAAACAATATGGCTATGCACCATAATCGGGGAACCGGGGGTAGGAGCGAACTTGTTCGCGAAGAACATGCCCCGGAGCCTGATCGCGAATAAATTCGCTCCTACAGGTGCACATCACCCAAGAAAGTATTCCGTGTTCTCTATGTGCCTCTGCGTTGCGCTTTCAAGCTTTACAGACCTACTGACAGTAGCGTCAATCCACGCCGGAACCGCGAAAGTGACGGAGACGGATACCAACAACAAAGAGCACCGCAAAATAGGCCGCCCCTCCTGCCAGAATCAACTCAAACAGCCGCGTGACCCGCCCCCAGGTCTCCATTGAGACCCAACTGCCCAGATCACCAGCACCCCAAAAGAGCACGGCACCCATCACTATTGAGGCAAATGCACCACGCAGAATCAGCAGAAGCCAGCCTCCCGCCGGCACATAGACAAGCTCCCGCCGCAGCCCACGATAGAGCAGAAAGGCGTTAAGACAAGCCGATAGGGTTGTCGCCAATGCCAGACCGGCATGAGCAAGGGGAAATACCAGAATGATATTGAGCACCATATTACTGGCCATAGCGATCACCGCGATCTTCACCGGTGTACGTGTGTCCTGGCGGGCGTAGTAGCCAGGAGCCAATACCTTGATCAGGATAAACGGCACCAATCCCAGTGAGTATGCCATCAGGCTGCGCTGGGACATCGCCACATCGGAGGCGGTGAAAACATCAGACTGAAAGAGGGTGGCGATCATCGGCCCCGCCAGCAACAGCAGCCCCACTGACGCCGGCAAACCCAGTAGCAAGACCCAACGCAGAGCCCAATCAATGGTGCGCGAAAAGCCTTCCGTTGATTCGGTAGCGTGTTTTTTCGACAGGTGAGGCAGAATCACTGTAGCCAGGCCGACACCAAGAATTCCCAGAGGAAACTCCATTAGACGGTCTGAATAGTAGAGCCAGGAGATACTGCCGGTCACCAGGAAAGAGGCGATAAGAGTATCCAGCAGCAGATTAAGTTGCGTCACCGAGACGCCGAAAAGGGCCGGTAACATCAGTCTACCGATACGGCGCACCCCCTCATCTTTGGGGGCGAGGCGAAAACGAGGTGCCAGGCCAATCTGGTGCAGAAACGGTAACTGAAAGAGAAACTGGGCAACACCGGCAAACAGCACGCCCCAGGCGAGAGCAACTACCGGCCGCTCCATCTGCGGTGATAGCCAGAGGGCACAGCTGATAAGGATGACATTGAGCAGCACCGGGGTGAATGCAGGCACACCAAAACGGTTGTGTGTATTTAGGATACCGCCGGCAAAGGCGGTAAGGGAGATAAAAAAGAGATAGGGAAATGTGAGCCGCAGCATATCCGCCGCCAGCGCCAACTTGTCGCCATCACCTATAAAGCCGGGAGCAAAGAGCATCACCAATAGTGGCGCACCCACCACCCCCACCAGGGTCACGAGCAGTAGCGCTGCACCCAGGGTGCCGGCCACACGGTCGACAAACAACTTCAACTCTTCGAAGCTCCGCTTCTCTTTATACTCGGTAAGCACAGGCACAAAAGCGACGGAGAACGCCCCCTCGGCAAACAGGCGACGGAGGAAGTTGGGAATCTTGAAGGCGACAAAAAAGGCATCGGTTCCGGCACTGGCACCGAAGGTGTGGGCCAGCACCAGATCACGGACAAAGCCGAGCACCCGCGAAAGCATGGTATTCGAACCCACTTTGGCCAAGGATTTAAAGACTGAAGCCAGAGACCTACCCCCACTGTGCTATGATTGAACCACGAAATCCGGATTATATGCCTTACCCCCTCATCTAAACAGGGGGCGTGGTAACTATTTCAGGAATAATCACCTGAACAAGGGGTTGACAACCCCGCCCTGAGCCCTCAGAATACCGCGCTCTTCGAGATACAAATATATTTTTTGGGAGATACACCTTGGCCAACTCAGCACAAGCCCGCAAGCGCGCTCGTCAGGCAGAAACGCACCGTCAGCACAACACTTCTTGCCGTAGCAACATGCGCACCCATATGAAGAAGGTGTCGAATGCGATCGCAGCCGGCTCCAAGGAAGACGCTTCCGAAGCCTATAAACAGGTGGTACCGGTAATCGACCGTATGGCAAATCAGGGCCTGATCCACAAGAATAAGGCCGCCCGCCACAAAAGCCGTCTCAATACGCATATCAAGGCACTGTAGTACCCCGCCTCTGCGTACAAAAAAACCGGCCACAAGCCGGTTTTTTTCTGCCTGAAATTCATACACACTAGAATAAACATCGCCGCCCGACCATACTACCCCCAAAGAGTGAAGGAAGTAGAGCAGGAGCTTGGGTGATGAGTAGCGGGGAAACAGTAGAAGAGAACAACCGCAAACAGAAAAGCCACCGAGGAAAAACCTGGGGCATCGTCCTACTGGCTCTGGCGGCACTTACCCTTATCAAGCTGATAGCCCTCCCCTATGGCATTGGCTACGGTGCCAAACGCTGGATTCTGGCCAACGGCGGTGACAGCTTCTCCGTCAGGAACATTGACTTCAACCCCTTTACCGCCACCCTCGCACTCCACGACCTGGAGGTAGGCAGAGAAGGCCTGACCACCCTGCAGATACCCAATCTGAAGCTGCATATGGCATGGCGCCCCCTACTTGATAGCCGTATCGTTATTAAGGGCCTGACAATCAAGGGTATCGAGCTCGACATCGATCATAGTCAGCCCGACAGCCTCCCCTGATCGGAGGCATTCTTCTCCCTGTGGCAGGCGACACCACCGCAACTGAAGACTCACCCTGGAAGCTGCAGCTGGAGCGCCTCACCCTGGTGGAATCCACACTGCGCTATCGACACCAACAGCTAAGCAGCGAACTGGTCATAGACAAACTCTGGCTCACCGACCTCGAAAGCCTCCAGCCTGAAACGCCGGCCAATCTCAGCTTCCAGGGCCGTGTCGACAGCGCAAAGCTCGATATCACAGGCCAGCTGACTCCGTTTGCGACCCACCCTGGATTTGAGGGTGAAATCAAACTGACCAACCTTGCACTCGACCACTACAGTACCCTAATCAAACCCGCCGTTACCCAACTCGGAGGTAGCCTGACGCTACAAAGCAGGCTGAGCGCCAAACAGGGAGCAGGCGGCACTATCAAGATTTCGCAGCGCGGAGAGATCAACCTCGGCAGCCTAAAACTGGCAACACCACAACTGGCACTGGAGAACAGCCGGATCTCGTGGAACGGACATCTGGAGAGCCAGATTGCCCTGACCAAGGGACAGACTGGGCTAGAGAGCCAGGGCACCCTGAAGAGCGGTGCTTTCACATTCAGGCTGACAGAGGGAGAGACCAAGGTCAGCAACGAGAGTGCCAACTGGCAGGGAAAGATCAAGCTCTCACTCAACCAGACCGACACCAAACTCTCCTCCACAGGCACACTCAATGTCCGCAAGCTCGTAGCTAATCTGGCACAAACCGAAGTCAGCGTAGAGCAGTTAAGCCTCACCAACCAGGCGATGGTGCTACAACAGCAGAGCGGGGCAACCACTATCGACCACCAGGGCGATCTCGCTCTGACAACACCTACCCTAACTGCCCCCCTACTGACCGTAGAGAGTCAGACGGTTTCCTGGAACGGCGGCCTGCAACTCGATAGTGATGCCGCCAAAGGGCTCAGCCTAACCACCAAGGGCTCTCTCGGCAGCAATCAGTTGAAAGGATTCCTTATCTCATCTGATACCGAATTGGGTTACAGCGAGCTCACCTGGCAGGGTGAAGCGCAGTTAAACAGCGCAGCAGAAAGTGGGAATAACGAGGTGACACAGCAGGGGGAGATCCATCTCTCCAACGCCACGCTGAAAAATCCTCAAATCAACCTGACCGAACAGCAGCTCAACTGGTCAGGCAAGGCAGAGGTCAAACGAAGCGATGAACGCTTACACTTTGCCGCCACCGGAGCACTTGGAAGTGAGAAGCTAAACGCAGACCTCACCAAGCAAGCGCTGGCACTGCAATACACTGCGCTTAGTTGGGATGGCGAACTCAGCGGCCAAAGCGGAGAAGCGCTTGAGCAACTCAACCTCTCCGGCACTCTCTCACTCGACCAGGCGGAAGTAACTAGACCGGAAGATAACTACAAACTTCTCTCCCTGGAAAATCTCAAAGTGCATGAGATCAAGGGAGATATCCTCGAACGCATCACGGCGGCACATACTGCGATAACCCGTATGGCAGTCGGTACACTACCTGCAACCGAAGAGGGGGAGTCATCCAGCCTTCACCAAGCCGACTCAATAGAGCTGAACGAGAGCGGCTACTCCCCGGAGAGAGGAATCACAGTCGAGGAGATCCGAGTTAGCGGCAGCAGAGGGCACCTCCTGCGTAACCAGGATAAAAAGTGGAACTTCACTCACCTCAAAGAGTCCTTGCCTACCACTGAAAAAACGCCCGCAACTGAAGAGGGAGAAGCCCCTCCATTAAAGATTGGAAAAATCAGTCTCCATGGTAACAACCGTATCGATTTCGAAGACCGAGCCATCGATCCACCGCTAAAGACTGATATTACGATTGAACAGCTAAAGCTGGAGCAGCTTGACAGCAACCGCCCGGAGCAAGGTAGCCCACTGACTTTGAAAGCCAAACTGGGACAGAGTAGCGAGATAAATTTCAGCGGCGTACTGCAACCCTTTGCCGAAAGACTGACCCTTGACCTGAAGGGTGAAATCATCGGTCTGGAGCTCCCCCCCCTCTCACCCTACGCCGCCCCTACCCTCGGCTACACTCTCGATAGCGGCGAACTCAGCGCCGACGTTAAGCTTAAAGCAGACAACGGCATACTTGAGGGCAACAATAAACTGACTATCCACCAGCTCGACGTCTCACCACTCGACAGCAAGGTAAAGAAGAAAGTGGACGCCGAAAGCGTCCCTCTGGATACCGCTCTGGGGATGCTGAGAGACAAGAACAACACCATCAAAATGGCGTTGCCGATAACCGGTGATATCGACAATCTCAAGATCGATCCAAGCGACGCCATCAACCAGGCGGTCGGCAATGCCGTCAAGAGTGGCGCAAAAACCTACCTTGCAGCCGCACTATTCCCCTTTGGCACCCTCTTGACCATTGTCCAGGCTGCAGGAGAGGAGGCAGCAAAGATGAAGCTTGATCCACTGGCATTCAAAGCCGGCAGCGACAGCTTCAACGGCAAGGACCGCGAGTACTTGGGAAAGATAGCTCAAGTGCTGAAGGAGCGCCCTGAGATAAACATCAAACTCTGCGGCGTGGCAGTGGAGAGTGATCGCCAGGCACTACTGGCAGAGGCGAAGATTAAAGCTGAGGCCATCCGGGCAGCGCAACAGCGCGAGAAGAAAGAGGGCGATAAAGAGAAGGTGGATAAAGGTGAAACAGCTCAAACCGTTCCCGAGCCTACCATCTCAGATGAACAGCTGCTCGAACTGGCGAAGCGACGAACCCAAACTATTGAAAAACATCTGATCGACCAACACAAAACCAAGCCAGACCGGCTGATTTCATGCAAACCGCACATAGAGAAGAAGCCGGCCGATGCAAAACCGCGCACAGACCTGCTGATCTGAACAAGGGAACCAAGGAAATCATCTTGCGCCACTCGATACTACTTACCTCGCTGCTGCTTACCCTATTCTCTCTTGCCGCAACGGCTACGGAGGCATTCGACCATCAGCATAGCCAGTGGAATGCACTGCTGGAGAGACATGTCACCTTGATAGAGAGCGGACACGCCTCACAGGTTGACTACCGCTCGCTAAAAAAAGAGTGGACGCTGCTAACCAGCTACCTGACAGCGCTTTCGGCGGTCGACCAACAAACATACGACGCATGGAACAGAGAACAACAGCTGGCATTTCTGATCAATACCTATAACGCCTACACCGTTGAGCTGATCCTCAGCCGCTATCCTGACCTTGACTCCATCAAGGATCTTGGCTCACTCTTCAGCTCTCCGTGGAAAAAAGTCTTCTTCTCACTGCTGGGTGAAAAACGCAGCCTCGACGATATTGAACACCGCCTAATACGTGCCCCCGGTGTTTTCAATGAGCCACGTATTCATATGGCGGTGGTCTGCGCCTCCATCGGCTGCCCGGCGCTTCCCAATGAAGCTTTCAACCCACAGCAGCTGAATGACCAACTGGAAAAGGGCATAATCCGCTTTCTCTCTGATCGCTCTCGCAACCGCTACAACCCCAAAAAAGATCGCATTGAGGTGTCAAAAATCTTCGACTGGTATGAAGAGGACTTCAGCCAGGGTCACCGGGGATTCAAATCCCTGAAAGTGTTCTTCGCCCACTATGCCGCCCTACTTACGGATGATCCGGTTGCACAAAAACGGATTGCTGTAGGTAGTGTAGCAATCACCCACCTTGACTACGATTGGCGACTGAACGACAAACAGCCCTCTGAATAACCCCCCCTCAATCAGAGACGGCCCTACAGCTCTTTATAGAAAGCGCCAAAACCTGGACGCTGTGCAATAATGCACACTGATTCAGAGACATAGTTACCGGCATGTTCAGATTTTCACGACAACTCATTTTCTCACTGCTGCTTGTCAGTGGGAATGCCTGCTCGGATGAGATTCGTGTAGCTGTCGCCTCCAATTTTTTTGCTGCCATTGAGGCGCTGGCACGGCAGTTCGAAGGAGAGACAGGCCACAAGGTGACTCTGGTGATCGGCTCTAGCGGCAAGCACTACGCCCAGATCCATAATGGCGCCCCCTATGACCTTTTCTTCTCCGCCGATGAGCGTCGCCCCCGCCTGCTGGAAGAGGCGGGAGGTACGGTAAGCGGCAGTCGTTTCACCTATGCAGTGGGCAAACTGGTGCTATGGAGCCCAAGTGACAACCTCGTCAATGAGGGTGGCAAGGTACTTGAGCAGGGCAAATTCCGCTATCTGGCCATTGCCAACCCGAAGCTGGCCCCCTATGGTAAAGCCGCCCAGGAGGTGTTGCAATCACGCCGATTGTGGAAACCCTTGAGAAGCAGAATGGTAAGAGGCGAAAATATCGGCCAGACCTTCCAGTTCGTCAGATCAGGCAACGCCGAGCTCGGCTTTGTTGCCTACTCACAGATAAAACGGGCGGGAGAAGCGGTCAGTGGCTCATACTGGGAAGTACCCCAGGGGCTCTACACCCCGATCACCCAGCAGGCAGTGCTGTTGCGAGAGTCAGCGGTCGCCAGGAATTTCCTCGAATATGTTAAGAGTGATACCGCACAGACCACCATACGCGCCCACGCTACGCCACGCACTGAATGAAACCGGTCTCATTATGCTGAATGAAACAGATCTCGCCGCTCTCTGGATCACCCTCAAGCTTGCCGGTATCACTACCCTGATCCTGCTATTGCTGGGTACCCCTCTGGCATGGTGGCTTAGCCGCAGCCGCTTTCGCTTCAAGGCGGTAGTGGAAGCGGTGGTCGCCCTCCCACTGGTGCTGCCGCCCACCGTGCTTGGCTTCTATCTGCTGGTCACCCTCGGCCCCCATGGGCCCATCGGCGGCCTGCTTGAAGCGATGGGAGGCAGCTCACTTGCCTTTACCTTCAGCGGCCTGGTGATTGGGTCGGTCATCTACTCCCTGCCTTTGTGGTGCAGCCGCTGCAGACCGCCTTCTCCGCCATCAACGAGCGCACCCTGGAGGCGGCAAGCACCTTGCGGGCCACCCCCCTGGATCGCTTCTTCACTCTGGTACTGCCTCTCTCACGGCAAGGAGTGATCACCGCCGCCACCCTCGCTTCCGCCCACACCCTCGGAGAGTTTGGTGTGGTACTGATGGTGGGAGGCAACATACCCGGTGAGACCCAGGTACTCTCCATTGCCATCTACGACCATGTCGAGGCACTGGAGTATGGACAGGCCCATTGGCTCTCGGGCGGCCTATTGCTCTTCTCCTTTGTACTGCTCTTCTTCATCTACCGCATGGATCGCAATCGTATCCTCCAGGGGGGTAATCTGCGATGAGCGAGGAGATACAGTTTCGCTTTCAGCTGCCCCTGGGAGATTTTGACCTAAGTGCTGAAGCGACTATCCCGGGCACAGGAGTCACCGCCCTCTTTGGTCGCTCAGGTTCCGGCAAGACCAGCCTGCTGCGCTGTATCGCCGGCCTTGAGAACACCAGTGACGGCCACCTCGAAGTTAATGGTGAGAAGTGGCAGGAGAGTCGGCAAGGGGTGTTCATTGCTCCCGAAAAACGGGGTATCGGCTATGTCTTCCAGGAGGGGGCGCTGTTTCCCCACCTGCATGTAAAAGCCAACCTGCTCTATGGCTACAAGCGCACCAACAGTGGAGAGCGCACCGAGGAGTTCCAACGCGTCGCCGATCTACTTGGGCTTGCCGGCCTACTCGAACGACTGCCGGCCCAGCTGTCGGGTGGCGAGAAACAGCGGGTGGCCATCGGCCGCGCCCTGCTCAACAATCCGCGCCTGCTGTTGATGGATGAGCCTCTGGCAGCCCTCGACCGGGATCACAAGAGAGAGATCCTCCCCTACCTGGAATTACTCCATCGGGAGAGCCGGATACCGATCATCTACGTCACCCATGACCTGGATGAACTGGTACGAATTGCCGACCATCTGGTACTGATGGAGCGCGGCAAGATCATCGCCCAAGGCGCACTGGACGAAGTACTGGCACGTATGGATCTACCGATTGCCCGGGATGCCGATGCCGGTGCTGTGATCAACACCACCCTCCTCGCCCACGACGAGGAGTACCACCTCTCCCGCCTCGGCTTTGTCGGTGGCGAGATCACCGTCAGTTGGATCGATCTCCCCGTAGGTAGCAAAATCCGCATCCGCATCCACGCCAAGGATGTGAGCCTGACCCTTGCCCCCCCCGGGCCCACCAGCATCCTCAATATCCTTCCCGGCACCATCGAAGCGATGGAAGTGCATGGTCGCGGGCGCATGCTGCTGCGCCTGAATATCGGCGGTGTCGCCCTGCTGGCGAGAATCACCCGCAAGTCCCAGCATCACTTGGGACTGGAAGTGGGCACCAAAGTCTATGCCCAGGTGAAGAGCGTCGCGCTCTATACATGACACCAACACCTGACTCCACCCATGTAATTTAAGGTACGAACGTTAAACCAACACCAAATTATCCCGATGGATTAGTTCATCCTCATCGACATAACCGAGAATCTGTTTTATCTCCGCTGATGGGCGCCCTTTGATCCGGTCGGCTTCTGTCGAGCTGTAGTTGACCAGTCCACGAGCCACTTCATTGTTATCCGAATCGACGCAGGAGACCACCTCACCGCGTGAGAAATGGCCCACCACCTGGGTTACACCCACCGCCAGAAGGCTACGCCCGGATTCACGCAGCACCTTGGCGGCACCGGCATCCAGTATCAGGCGACCACGCACCTGGAGATGGCCCGCCAGCCAGTGTTTGCGGGCAGCCTCAGCCCCATGGACAGGGGTCAACAGGGTACCAACTGCTCACCTGCAGCAATCCGCTCCAACACATCAGTCCCTACACCGGAAGTGATGATCGTAGCGCTGCCCGAGCGGGCGGCCAGGCGCGCCGCCCGTACCTTGGTGGTCATGCCACCACGACCTAGACCACTACCACTGCCACCGGCAAACTGATCAAGGCAGGATCATCTACACGACTCTCACTTATCAGCTGCGCATCCTTGTTAAACCGGGGATCATTGTCAAAAAGCCCGGCTTGGTCGGTGAGCAACACCAGCAGATCAGCGCGAACCAGATTAGCCACCAGGGCCGCAAGAGTATCGTTGTCACCGAACAGCAGCTCTTCATTGGCTACGGCGTCATTCTCATTGACTACCGGCACTACCCCCAGCTCGATCAGTGTCCGCAGTGTGCTGCGCGCATTGAGGTAGCGTTTGCGGTTGGTCAGGTCATCGTGGGTCAGTAGTACCTGGGCGGTATGCAGGTCGTGGGCCTGGAAGCAGTCCTCGTAGGCGCGCACCAGCCCCATCTGACCGATGGCCGCAGCGGCTTGGAGTTCATGCAGGCTCTTTGGCCGCACACGCCACCCCATGCGGCTCATCCCCTCTGCCACTGCGCCGGACGAGACCAGTACCACCTGATACCCCGAGTGAATCAGCCGGGCCATCTGTTCCACCCAGGAGGCGAGCGCCTCCCGTGCCAGACCCTTGCCGTCGTCAGTCAGTAGGGCGCTGCCGATCTTGATCACCCAGCGGCGCGTATTTGTCAGCTTGTCCCTTGAAGTGAGCATCCGTAACGACTCCTATTTCAGCGGATCCCAGGGTTCATCGTCATCATCTTCCCCCAGCGCCTGCTGTTCACTCTCTTTCAATAGCATCAGATGATCCATCAGAGCGTAAACCAACTCCTGAGTGCCATCACCGGTAACGGCCGAAATAGCAAAGACCGGCCCACTCCATTGCAGCGTTTCAAGGAGGGCGTCACGGCGTTCAGCAAACACCTCATCTGAGAGCAGGTCCATCTTATTGATGACCAGCCAGCGCTCCCTGGCGACCAGATCGCCGCTGTATTTCCCCAACTCCGCAACGATGCGTTGTACCTCATCGGCCGGATCGATAGCCTCGTCCATCGGCGCAATATCCACCAGATGCAGCAACAGGCGGGTGCGATCGAGGTGCTTGAGGAAACGGATACCAAGCCCGGCACCCTCTGCCGCACCTTCAATGACACCGGGGATATCGGCAATGACAAAGCTACGTCCTTCGCCAACGCTGACCACCCCAAGGTTGGGATAGAGCGTGGTAAAAGGATAGTTGGCCACCTTCGGACGAGCGCTTGAAACCTTGGTAATCAGGCTCGACTTACCCGCATTGGGCATGCCGAGCAAGCCGACATCGGCAAGCAATATCAGCTCCAGGAGCAACTCGCGCTGCTCACCCTGGGTTCCAGGGGTGGATTGGCGGGGAGCGCGGTTGGTGCTGCTCTTGAAACGTGCATTGCCAATGCCGTGAAAACCGGCCTTGGCCACCAGCAACTCTTCTCCATCGCGTAACAACTCACCAAGGGTCTCTTCAGTCTCGGTATCCTTTACCCGGGTGCCCACCGGCACCTTGATATAGAGATCCTGGCCGCCATGACCGGTGCAGTCTCGCCCCATGCCGGGGCGGCCGTTCTCCGCCCGATGGCGACGTCGATGACGGAAGTCAACCAGGGTATTAAGGCCGGAGTCCGCCAGCAGATAGACGCTGCCGCCATCACCGCCATCACCGCCGTCAGGCCCACCCCGCTCAATATACTTCTCCCGGCGGAAGCTGACGCTGCCGCTGCCGCCATTACCGGCATCGACATGGATGACTGCTTCATCGACAAATTTCATGGTACTTGTTCCGCTCGTTGAAAAAGAAAACTATTCACTGCAGTTGGGTGGCAACATCGCCGTTTTACGGCCGATCACCCCGACTGCAAGTTGCAGCCTATCGCCTTCCGCCACTTTATCTGCGGCATAACGCAAAAAGCCCCGTCATCAGACGAGGCCTCTTGCTGTATTGGTACGGCGTTATCAGGCCGGGATCACGCTCACGTACCTGCGTTTGCGTGGACCCTTGACTTCAAACTTAACCACACCGTCCGCCTTGGCGAACAACGTGTGATCTTTACCGCAGCCAACGTTCACGCCATTGTGAACAGCTGTGCCACGCTGACGGATGATGATACCGCCTGCAGAGATGGCCTGGCCGCCAAAAACCTTGACGCCTAACCGTTTGGACTCCGAATCGCGGCCGTTACGTGTACTACCGCCTGCTTTCTTATGTGCCATTGTCTAGTCCTTCCCTCAGCCTGCGCTGATTCCGGTGATCTCAAGTTCGGTGTACCACTGACGGTGGCCCTGGCGCTTCAGTTGATGCTTACGCCGCTTGAACTTGATGATCTTAACCTTTTCACCCCGACCGTGAGACTTCACGGTGGCCGCAACCTTGCCGCCGTCTACATAGGGGGTGCCTACTTTAATATCTTCGCCATCGGCAACCATCAGCACCTTATCGAGCTCAATGGCGGCGCCCTCTTCGTTGTTAAGCTTCTCAACTTTCAACGTATCGCCTTCGGAAACCCGGTACTGTTTACCACCGGTCTGAATTACGGCATACATACCAAAATCCCCGCAAAAATCTGTATCACACAGCGCGAAAATTGAGACGCGCCCACGAAAGAGCCGGAATACTACCCGCACCGATGGCCCAAGTCAATCGAAACAGGCCAATAAATAGGAGCCCAATCAAGTTAACTTGACAGCGCAAATCCACGCTCCTAGCATGTTTCTCCCTTTTACCCTGGCTTTTGTTACTAAAAGCCGCTCACAGTGGCCCTAATTAGTATGGATATACCTACTATCCGCGAGTTGATCGCTGACGACATGGAGGCCGTCGACAAACTTATTCTGCAGCGCCTGCAGTCCGACGTGGTGCTGATCAATCAGATCGGTCACTACATCGTCAACAGCGGCGGCAAGCGTCTGCGACCAATGATCGTGCTGCTGGCGGCCCGGGCACTCGGCTACCAGGGTGACAAACAGATCGACATGGCGGCGGTGATCGAATTCATCCATACCGCTACTCTGTTACATGACGATGTGGTGGATGAGTCGGAGCTGCGCCGCAGCCGCGAAACCGCCAATGCAGTGTGGGGTAATGCCGCCAGTGTGCTGGTAGGTGATTTCCTCTACTCACGCGCCTTCGAGATGATGGTGGACGTCAACATGATGAGGGTGATGGAGATCCTCTCCCACGCCACCAACCGTATCGCCGAGGGTGAGGTACTGCAGCTGCTCAACTGCAACGATCCGGACACCACCGAAGAGAAGTATCGCGAGGTAATCCTGCGCAAGACAGCCACGCTGTTCGAGGCCGGCACCCGCCTCGGCGCAGTGCTCTGTGAGGCCGGCGAGGCGGAGGAGCAGGCACTGGCCGACTATGGCCTGCACTTGGGAGTCGCCTTCCAGATTATCGACGATGCCCTGGATTATAGCTCTTCCAATGAAGAGATCGGCAAGAATATCGGTGACGATCTGGCCGAAGGCAAGCCCACCCTGCCACTGATTCGTGCTATGGCGGTAGGTGCTCCGGAACACCGGGCGGCCCTGCGTGAAGCGATAGAAAAAGGGGGGCGGGAGTATATCGACGTGGTCATGAAGGCGATTGAATCGACTGATGCTATCGAGTACACTTCGCGGCTCGCAGAGGAGGAGGCTGATAAGGCAAAAGCGGCCATCGCCGGACTGCCTGACACGCCTTACCACAGCGCCCTTGACGCGCTGGCGGACTTTGCAGTAAAACGTAAGCACTAGCTCTTGTATTCGGGGTGTGGCGCAGCCTGGTAGCGCGCTTCGTTCGGGACGAAGAAGTCGGAGGTTCGAATCCTCTCATCCCGACCAACCACTTTCAGCCGGCGTGCCAGATACGCTTGACGAACTCGCTTTCATTTATACCCGTCATTTAGGACCCATCCCGTCACAAAACAGAGAAATACAGCGCTGCCTGAGGTTGCGCACCATTAGGATGCTAAGTATTATCAGCTCTACTGGAATAGCCTGACCGTACTTCCCGGTCGGCGCCCAAGATACTGGAGACTAAGGGAACAGGCTATGGATAAGCTGCGTCGCTCACTGGATTCGCCCCTTTCATCCTGATCATTTTCCTCAATGCTTTTGTCGATCTGGGTCACAAGATCCTGATCCAGAACACTGTATTCAAGGTCTATGATGGTCAGACCCAGATTATCCTTACAGCCATTGTCAACGGCCTGATCCTGCTCCCCTTCATCCTTCTGTTCAGCCTGCCGGTTACCTTGCAGACCGTTTCAGAAAACCTCAGGTGATGCGCTACAGTGCGGCAGTGGCCATTGGCCTGACGCTGCTGATCACCCTCTCCTACTACCTCGGCTGGTTCTGGTTCTCCTTTGCCATGACCTTTCTGCTGGCAATACAGAGCGCTATCTACTCTCCGGCCAAATATGGCTATATCAAGGAGCTTGCCGGCAATGAGCGACTGGCAACGGCAAACGCCGCCGTTCAGGCAGTCACCATTATCGCCATTCTCACCGGTGTTTTTATCTTCTCCATGTTCTTCGAGCAGGGGTTGGCCGGTGTGAATTACACTTCAAAAGGAGAGTTGCTGCAGGCAATTGCCCCCCTCGGCTGGGTACTGGTAGCCTGCGCCCTGATGGAGTGGTTCTTCACCCTGACACTTCCCGACCACCACGAACCGGCAGTAACTGAACGGTTTGAACTTCAGCGCTACCGCTCCGGCGACTACCTTCATAGCAACCTGCAGAGAATTCTCAGCAACCGCACCATCTGGCTCTCCATCGTCGGCCTGTCGGTGTTCTGGGGTATCTCACAGGTGGTGATGGCTGCCTTCCCCGCCTTCGCCAAAGAGGTCTTGTCAGAGACCAACACCGTAGTGATACAGGGCATACTGGCCTGTTCCGGTATCGGCATTATGATCGGTTCACTGATTGCGGGAAAAGCATCGCGCCACCATATTGAAACGGGGCTGGTTCCTTTGGGAGCCCTGGGTGTTGTCGCCAGCCTCTTTTTCCTGCCTCAGCTCAGTTCACCAACACTGCTGGCCCTGGACTCATTTCTCCTTGGGCTTTCAGGCGGACTGTTTCATTATCCCGCTCAACGCTCTGATCCAGTTCCACGCCCGCGACGAGGAGTGGTACTATTCTTGCCGGCAACAACTGGGTGCAGAATCTGGTGATGCTGAGCTTCCTCGGCCTGACGGTTCTATTTGCCGTTACCGGGACCAGCAGTCTGGGCCTGTTCCACCTACTCACTCTTACCGCGCTTGGCGGGGCAATCTACACCCTCTATCAACTGCCCCAATCCCTGGTGCGCTATCTCATCGGTCGCATCTTTGCCGGGCGCTACCGCATCCACGTGATGGGCTTCGACAACCTGCCGGGGCAGGGGGGCGTACTGATGCTGGGCAACCATATCAGCTGGCTCGACTGGGCAATGATCCAGATCGCCTGCCCACGTCCGGTACGCTTCGTTATGCACAAAGCGATCTATCAGCGTTGGTACCTGCGCTGGTTTCTCGATTTTTTTGGTGTCATTCCGATAGCTCCCGGTGACAGCAAAGGCTCTCTGGAGAAGATCAATACCTACTGAAGAGCGGGGAGGTGGTCTGCCTCTTCCCCGAAGGTGCAATTAGCCATAGCGGCCAACTCGGCGAATTCAAACGCGGCTACGAACGAACCGTAGAAGATGTGGAGGGTGTGATTCTGCCGTTCTATCTCCGTGGGCTCTGGGGCAGCCGTTTCTCCCGCTCGAGTGAGCGCATGCGAGAGATCCGCAGCCATGGAGGACGACGCGATATCATCGTCGCTTTCGGCAAACCACTACCCATAGGCACCCGCACGGATGAGCTGAAACGGGCGGTATTCGATCTCTCCATCGATACCTGGGGGCGGCACACCGACAGCTCGATCCACTTCCTCTGGCGTGGATTCGCCGCGTCGGGAGACAGGGCGGCAGCGATTGCATGGCCGACGCCAAGGGGCGAGAGACACTTTCCGGGCGCAAGGCACTCACCGCTTCCATCGCGATATCCCGCCTAATGAGACAGAGAAGCCCGGAGCAGAACATCGGCCTTCTACTCCCCACAAGTAGCGCCGGACTGATTACCAATATGGCGGCTCTGCTTCTCGGCAAGACGCTGGTCAATCTCAACTACACAGCCAGCCTCCAGGCACTGCTATCAGCCATTGATCAAGCCGAGATCAGCAGCATCTACACCTCCAGACGCTTTATCCAGCAGCTTGAGCGACGCGGGATCGACCTGACGCAACTGCTGGAGCGCTGCCGCGTCCACTACCTGGAAGAGCTCAACGAGCAGATCGGCCACTTCACCAAGCTCACACTGTTTATCTCCACCCTGCTGCTACCGGCCCGCCTGATTCTCGCTCTCTACGGCAAGCGGGTCGACATCGACCAAGCCGCCGCCATACTCTTCTCCAGCGGCAGCGAGGGCGCCCCCAAAGGTGTTGTATTAAGCCATCGCAACATGATGGCCAACATCAAGCAGGTCTCCGATCTACTCGATAGCCGCCGCAGCGATAAAATGATGGCTACGCTGCCTCTATTTCACGCCTTTGGCCTGACAATTACCGGCCTGCTCCCGTTGATAGAGGGAATGCCGGTGATCTGCCACCCCGACCCGACGGATGCGCCCACCATCGCCAAGGCGATTGCCCGCCACCGCGCCACTATCTTCTGTGCAACCTCAACCTTCCTGCGCCTGTTTACCCGCAATCGCCGAGTCCACCCGTTGATGCTGGAGTCACTACGACTGGTGGTGGCCGGGGCGGAGCGGCTCAACCCCAATGTGCGGGACGCCTTCAAGCTGAAGTTCAATAAAGAGATCTACGAAGGCTACGGCACCACCGAGACCACACCGGTGGCCAGCGTCAATATCCCTGATCGAATCAACCCCAGGGACTGGCAGGTGCAGCTGGGAAGCCGCGCCGGCACCGTTGGACTGCCTCTTCCAGGAGGGAGTTTCCGCATCGTCGACCCTGAAACACTGGAAAGCCTGCCAACAGGGAGGATGGCTGATCCTGTTTGGCGGTGTTCAGATTATGCTCGGCTACCTCAAAAATCCGGAGGTACAGGAGAGGCGGTAATCGAACTGGGTGGGCGACGCTGGTATAAAACCGGCGACAAGGGGCACATTGATCAGGACGGCTTTCTCACCATTGTTGACCGCTACTCCCGCTTTGCCAAAATCGGTGGTGAAATGATCAGCCTAAGTGCGGTCGAGAGCGCTATCAGCGGGGTGATTCCAGAGTCGGTGGAGGTGGCTGCCACCACACTACCGAATGAGAAGAAGGGGGAGAGTGTTGCCCTGCTGTTTGCCGGTGATATCGAGCAGACGGAAATAAAAGGAAATATCAACGAAGCCGGCCTGCCGCCACTGATGACACCCTCGACGTTGATCAAAGTAAATGCAATCCCCAAACTTGGCAGCGGAAAAACAGACTTTAAGCAAGTGAAAGAGATGGCCATGGAGGCTAAGGAGCACCAATACAAGTCATGAAGACAATCGACATACACTCTCACCTGTTAAACCCAAACGTCCGTTTCAACCGGCTCTACGACAGACTGGCCATCCGCTTCTTTGCCAAAAAACTCGGCATCTCACCGCAGCGGCTGCAGGCAGACCCGTACAATAGCTATGTGGAGGCGATGACAACCGCCGTTCGGGAGTCCCGCTATGTGGAAAAGGCCTGCCTCTTCGGTGTCGACAGTCGTCTGAATGAGAAGGGAGAGGAGACGGCGAGAGACGGTACCGTCTGCGCCCATACCGAGGATGTGCTGGCGGTGGCCGATAGGTTCCCGGATCAGTTCATCCCCTTCTTCAGCATCAATCCCCTGCGTCCAGATGCCCTTGATCTGATCGATGAGTATGTAGAGCGGGGCTGTAGAGGGGCGAAATTCCTGCAGAACTACTGGGGATTGAATCTCAGTAACGAACGTTTTCTCCCCTACTTCGAAAAGCTGAAGGCGCTGGAGATCCCCCTCATCATCCATATCGGCAGCGAATACACCATCGAGTCCTTTGCACCATTCGAGCGGGTGGAGATGCTCGACCTGCCCCTCGCGGTGGGTGTTAAGGTGATCGCCGCCATATGGGTTTGGGGCGTTTCGACCATAAGATTTTTCTGTGGAGAAACCTGTCGAAAAATCCCCACCATTTTGACCGAGACTACTTTACTCTGCTCGATATGTTGCAACAGCACAGCAACCTCTATGCAGACATCTCCGCCATTCTGGCACCACTACGCGCCAGGGCGTTACGTCACCTCAGTGAACAGACTGAAGTACATCACAAGATCCTCTTCGGCAGCGACTATCCGGTTCCCTTCTCGATCCAGTTCAACAGCTACGACCTATCCGGCACCACTCGCAGGAGGATCAACGCTATTGAAAATCCATTTGATCGCTACGCTGCGGCTATGCTTGAGTACTTTCCGAAAGAGAGCCCGATCTATACCAACTATCAGAAGCTGCTGGGAGACTGACCCATCACAGTAATAGAAAAATTGGGACACAAGAAATTGCGATAGAGACAGAGAAAAGCGAGGTGATCAGCACGGAAAGTATCGGAGTCGATCCCGCTATATAGCAGGCGATATACGCAAACTATCCACCTGACCGACTCCGGTCATTTGTATTTATTCTCTCTCTACCACCGTGTTCTCTGCACCAGCTATTGTCACTCATCGAAATTTCATACATCAGAGCATGTAGCCGGTCTCCTCATGCTCAACATGATCCAGCCCCTCAAACTCTTCCTCTTCGCTGACCCTGAGGCCATCGGTTACCAGAGATACAAGTTTGAGAATGCCATAGGTAACCACCGCTGTGAAAATGATGGTGACAATCACACCGGTGAACTGCACTGAGAGTTGGCCGCCCATGGTCTCAATACCATCGGCAAAGCCGTAGCCGCTGAATACACCCAACTGAGTAGAGGAGAAAATGCCGACAAGCAGGGTACCCAGGATGCCACCAACGCCATGCACTGGAAACACGTCCAGAGAGTCATCGATTTTCAGTACGCGCTTGATGTATTGAGTGGAGGTGAAGCAGACGCCGCCGGCCAGCAAGCCGATCACCAGGGCACCACCAGGGCCGACAAAGCCTGAGGCCGGAGTGATGGTACCAAGACCGGCTACCATGCCAGTCACCGCACCCAGCGCACTGGGCTTACCAAAGCGCTTCCACTCAATACCCATCCAGGTCATGGCACCGGCGGCGGCGGAGATATGGGTCACCAACATCGCCATCGCCGCATCACCGTTGGCCGCCAGAGCGCTGCCACCGTTGAAACCAAACCAGCCGACCCAGAGCATTCCGGCGCCGGTAACGGTCATTGTCATGTTGTGGGGAGGCATAGCGGTAGTGGGAAAGCCTTTGCGTGGACCGACCACAATGGCGGCCACCAATGCGGCAACACCTGCGGTAATATGCACCACCACACCGCCGGCAAAGTCATACAGCCCCATCTGAGCCAACCAGCCACCGCCCCAAACCCAGTGAGTGACGGGAAGATAGACCAGCACCAGCCAGATAGTGCTGAACAGCAGCATGGAGGAGAACTTCATACGCTCGGCAAAAGCACCGATGATCAATGCAGGAGTAATAATGGCAAAGGTCATCTGGAACAGCATAAATAGGGGCTCAGGAATATCCCCGAAGAGGGTATCCCGGCCAATACCACTCATCATCACCTTACTGAAACCACCGATCCAGCCGTTACCCTCGCCAAAGGCCAAGCTGTAGCCGAAGATCAGCCAGACAATGGAGGCCATACCGGCAATGGAGAAGCACTGCATCAGGATGGAGAGGACATTACGGGAACGCACCAATCCACCATAGAAGAGCGCCAACCCAGGCAACGTCATAAACAGCACCAGTGCAGTGGACGTAAGAATCCAGGCGGTATTGGCGCCACTCATTGCTACCTCCTCCGCCAGCACTACCCCGGGAAGCAGGGCCAAAAGGGTAATACCAAACAGTGCACTCTTCATGAAGCGACCTCCGAACCAGAATTTTGAAACACCCTTAATAGGGAAATAGTTGGCAGTTAGGAGAGCACGACTCATGCCGCTTTGTATTTTATGTTGATTTTCAACTAATTAGAGGACTAATGCACCACATTGAATATAGTTACGCACCGTTTCGGTACAAACGGTAGTGTAAAAATGCACTCTATTGGTGCGCAATAGAAAGACGCTTTGAGCACCGTCCATTAACGTGATGCGGGACGCAAAAAAAAACGCCACCCATATAGGGTGGCGGAAAAGTCCAGACCAAATGTCTAGCGGGAGGAAAATCCATAGCACACCATGCATGCTTTAGATTACGGCAGCAAGACAAGCATCCCGTTACCGATGCGTATACTGACCCGAGCAGTGTGAAAAAGTTCACACATGGAATCCAACATAGGTAAACATTCAAACAAACCAGCCGCTATTATTGGCATTAACCCAAGGAGAGTACAGATGAAAAGAAACCTCGGCCTACTGCTTATTATCCCACTGATAGCCATCGCTCTACTTCCCGCCACCAGCAGCGCAGGCTGGGATCCGCGAGATAAGGAGGCCACCCCTTCTACTGGAAAAAGCGGCAACCGTGCTGTAGATACCGCCATTGCCAGACTGAAAGCCAAGGGACCGGGCTCAGCATTTTCTTTCGTGAGGCCTATGGGTACGCTGTATTTCCCAACGTAGGCAAGGCAGGGATGTTTATCGGTGGCGCTTACGGTGAGGGAGAGGTCTATCGCAAAGGGCGCTTTATAGGAACCAGTTCACTCACACAATTGAGTATAGGTCTCCAACTGGGCGGTCAAACCTACACGGAGATCATCTTCTTTAAAGATAAGCACGCCCTCAACAAATTCACCAACAGCAACTTCGAATTGGGGGCACAGGCATCGGCAATTGCGGTGACAGCGGGAATATCCGCCGATGTCGATTACAATGACGGTGTGGCTGTATTCACTCTGCCAAAACAGGGGCTGATGTATGAGGCGGCGGTAGCGGGACAGAAGTTCAGCTTTGAACCGGCCAAATAGATTTTTCTAAACAACGCAGAGAAAAGCACACCAAAAGAAAAAACCCCATGGCATAAGCATGGGGTTTTGTATGGTGGCTAAGGGCAGAATTGAACTGCGACCTACGGGTTATGAGTCCGTCGCTCTAACCATCTGAGCTACTTAGCCTAAAGGCCGGAGGAATATACCGAGGCTCCCTTTGGGTGTCAATGACTTATTGTCAGACGTTGAAACGGAAGTGAATAACATCACCATCCTTGACTACATACTCCTTCCCTTCCGAGCGTAATTTCCCTGCTTCCTTTGCCCCCTGCTCGCCGCCATAGGCGATAAAATCGTCATAGGGGACCACCTCGCACGAATAAAGCCACGCTGAAAGTCGGTATGAATTACACCTGCAGCCTGGGGTGCCGTTGCACTGATCGGGATGGTCCAGGCCCTCACCTCTTTCTCGCCCGCAGTAAAATAGGTTTCCAGCCCCAGCAGTTTGTAACCTGCACGGACGACCCGGTCCAGCCCTGGCTCACTCTGCCCCATATCAGCGAGAAACTCCTCACGCTCATCGGCATCAAGCTCTGCAATTTCAGACTCGATAGCAGCACAAACCGGCACCACATCCGAACCCTCCGCCGTAGCAAAATCACGTACTACATCCAGCAGAGGGTTATTCTCAAACCCATCCTCTGAGACATTGGCAATATAGAGCGTCGGTTTAATAGTTAGCAGACTCAGATCCCGTAGGGCCAACTCCTGATCCTCATCAAGACCAAAGGAGCGCACCTGATTACCTTCATCGAGATGGTCGCGAACAGACTCCAGGAGCGTTTTCTGGGCGAGTATCTTTTTATCTCCGGTCTTAGCTTGCTTCAGCACCTTTGCCAGCGCCTTTTCCACACTCTCCAGATCGGCCAGCGCCAGTTCGGTGTTGATCACCTCGATATCGGACAGCGGCTCAATACGACCGGTAACGTGGATCACATCATCATTTTCGAAGCAGCGCACTACATGGCAGATAGCCTCAGTTTCACGGATATTGGCAAGAAACTTGTTGCCTAATCCCTCACCCTTGGAGGCGCCCTCAACCAGCCCGGCAATATCGACAAATTGCATGGTGGTGGGAATGATGTTTTGCGGCTTGACGATCTCGGCGATCCGCTGCTGACGTGGGTCATTTACCGGTACCACACCTACATTGGGATCAATGGTGCAGAAAGGGTAATTTTCGGCCGCGATAGTGGCCTGTGTTAGCGCATTGAAAAGGGTGGATTTACCGACATTCGGCAGCCCCACGATACCGCACTTGAAGCCCATGAGAGTTTGCCCCGGAAGAAAAAGGGTGAAGGATAGGTGAAATAGCACTTTTCAGCAAATACGTGGCCATCAACTACACCCGAGCTGGGCATTTACTTTCTACTATACTTCATCACAGGGAGTGCTATCAGCCACAAACACCGGTTATGCGTCGGCTGAGGGAACTAGCCGCTTCTTGTCCGGCACAGGAAAAGCAGGGGGAGAAATGTTCCAGGAATATGTACAGAAAAGCACAAAAAAAGTCCTCAACATCTTGGAAATAGCTGTTTCTGAGCTTGTTTCACTGAAACAGAACCAGCTCACTCCAGACTTCATTCTTCTGGCTCTGCTATCACAATCTGACTCCGAGGCGATAAAGATTATCGAGCAGCTTGCTCCGGATCCGGTTGATACCATCACCGAGATCAAGGGGCGGATACACCAACACTATAAGAACATTGCACCCACTCGTGAAACCCAGGTGATTGGCACTCAGGAGGTAGCCGACCTGTTTCGGGTTGCCTACGAAGAGGCGCAGCAGATAGGTGATGAGTACGTCTCCACCGGCACCCTTTTCCTCGCCATGTTCGACCCCAGGATAGGACATACCACCGACTTTCTGCTACGTGCGGGCATCACACGCAAGCAGGTATACCAGACACTAAAAGAGCTCCGTAGCGGACGTACCATCACCAGTGACGATGCCGAGTCCGAGGCCGACGTGCTGACAAAATATACCCGCGACCTCACGGAACTGGCCCGCAAAGGAGAGCTTGATCCGGTGATCGGCCGCGAGGAGGAGATTGGGCTAGTGATCCAGACCCTCTCCCGCCGCAAGAAGAACAACCCGGTATTAATTGGTGAGGCGGGTGTTGGCAAGACCGTTATTGTCGAACGGCTGGCCCAGCGTATCGCCGACGCCGATGTACCGGACACGCTTCTCAACAAGCAACTGCTGTTACTGGATATGGGAGAGATTATCGCCGGCGCCAAGATGCGTGGTGAGTTTGAGGAACGCCTTAAATCTGTACGTGATGCGGTCATCAAAGCCAAAGGCAGGTAATCCTGTTTATCGACGAGCTTCATACCGTCGTCGGTGCAGGTGCGGGAGCCGGCGGCATGGACGCACCCAGCTGCTTAAAACGGCTTTGGCCCAAGGCACCCTGCAAGTCATCGGGGCTGACACCTTCGACGAGTACCACCGCTATGTTGAAGTCGACAGGGCGCTTGAGCGACGATTCCACACCATCCTGGTCCGTGAACCGACTGTAGAAGAGACTATAGAAATCATGGAGGGAATTGCTCCCCGCTACGAGAAACACCATGAAGTCAGCTACCTGCCTGAAGCTCTTGAGGCGGCAGCCCAACTGGCTGAGCGCTATCTCACAGACCGCCGCCTGCCGGATAAGGCCGTGGATCTGCTGGATGAGGCTGGTGCCAGCAAACATATCCAGTTGATCTCCATACCTCATGATCTGAAGGAGTTGGAGTTGGATGCACAGAAGCTCCAACTTGATAAGGCCGAGGCTTTCGATGCCCAGAACTTTGAGAATGCCGCCTCACTACAGATGAAGCTCTTACAGATGGAAGAGCAGTTACAGGCGGCACGGGCAGAATGGAAGGTGGAACGAGGAGAGGTTGACGCCATTATTACCGCCGAGGACATCGCTGAGGTAGTCTCCCACTGGACGGGCATCCCGGTGGCGAGGATGGTAGAGT
>MOXG01000010.1_pt1 | contig 50066 bp, 56 predicted proteins | sample 1471191 | NCBI WGS metagenome assembly MOXG01 (sample SAMN05806437, study PRJNA327811) | mollusc metagenome | isolation source: Phylotype C (NB3) bacterial symbionts from gill | host: Thyasira cf. gouldii | place: Canada: Bonne Bay, Newfoundland | collected 2010-08-19
GCAAGCTATTGATTTAATACACCCTCATCTAACCTTCTCCCTCGCTAGGAGAAGGGATGCGTGGACCCAGTAAACAGCTGAAAACCCCTTTAGTGTTGGTTGTAACGGCTGAGGGAGTGTATTAGGGTGCAGCTATCTGGTTTTCTATGGGTACAGGCTTATGAGTGAGAACGCAAAAGAGCGGGAAATATTGATGGTGATGCGAAAAGTACTTGCCTCCATCGTCAAGGACACCACACCTCCTCCAGGAACCCGCCACCCTCTGTCCGACAGCACCATACAGGATGTACGGGCCTGCTTCGGCTGATCGCTTCACGAGAGAAAGAGCTGGCTGAATCTGCAGGAGTAGTTGAGGCGCGCCCCTATTACGTTGATGAGAAACCCAAGGCAGCTGTGGTATCTATAGACAGCATAGGGAGAGTAGATAAGGAGTAAAACTCCTTATCTATCGTTAGCCGGACAAAACAGTCGGTGCAGGAGGGAGGGCAATCAGCGGTGAACAACGCTGTTGATGACGTATTCGTGCTCAAAATAGACGGTGAAGTCATCGTAGACCCAGCGGCTTATTGGCGGGTCGCCAATCCAGGGCATCTCCTGCTTAGGGCCGCCGTAGCGCTTGCGAACCTGATCCATACTCTGACCATTGGACGGGCGTTGGAGACCCTCGGCACTATTAACCGGGTTTTCTGCAATGGCATTCAGCAACAGAACATCAGCCACTGAGAGCGAAGGAAGCAGGGCAGCTGCCAGTAGCAGTGGTGCAAAAAACTTCATGATGGCGGAACTCCTGATCAATTGTCTCTATATGGGAATATAGCACCCCATACGGAATGCAGGAAGTAGTCTATCGGTTAACTGTGAAATAGTGCAGATTGCGCAAATGGTCAGCTGCTTTCACTTCTACCTGAATCCGTGCCTCCAGGGCGGAGGCAGAGTGTAAAATATTGGTTTCACAGTGGATTTAAAAAATCTTAGCTTCACCCGTAGGTTAAGCGGGCATTTTTTGAACCACTGTGGAATCAAGAGGTTGCGCTCTGTGCCGTCATGGAGGTACGGATTCAGGTTCCAATGTTGTAGATGGTTTGGGTAGGGAAGGCGAACTCGAGGCCATTCTCATTAAACCTGCGTAGAATCGCCATATTGGTTTCGGTTTGCGTGTCTGCGATATCCTCTCCTTTACGCACGTAGTAGATGAAAAGGATATTCATGGCAAAGTCACCAAATGCATTGAATGCGATGGTGGATTTATCTTCCGTAGCGTCACTGCCGTCACAGATCTCTTTTAGTATATCCATCGCTTTCTGCATCTGATCCGGCGTGGTGTCATAGGTGAGCCCCAGGTTGAGGACGATTTTGCGGGATGGCTCCCGGGTGACGTTCTCCACCGGTGCACCTGCAAACTCAGAGTTGGGTATGGTGACTTCACGCCCTTCGAGGGTTTTCAACCGGGTGCTGCGTACACCGATCTCAGAGACAGTGCATCATAACCGGCAACCTTGATGCGGTCATTGATGCGAAATGGCTGGTCGGTAAAGATGGTAAAACCGCCGAAAACGTTGGAGACAGTATCCTTGGCGGCCATGGCAAGAGCGAGTCCACCGATACCGAGCCCGGCAAGTAGGGCGGCAACATCGTAACCGGCATTATTGAGACCAATAATGATGGCCATCGCCCAGATGATCAACTTCACGCTCTTGCGCAGAATAGGCAATAACTGATCATCGAGCTCATTCTCAGTGGCTGCCGCCCATGGCACCAGATACTCCTGGTAGATGGCATCAAAGAGGCGGCTCAGCATCCAACCGACAAGTAGCGCAAATACAATGTGGTAGGAGTTACCAACAGCGCTCTCCAGCATCTTTGGTAGCGCCAGCCGTGTAAGCCCGATCCAGATGCCCGTGGCGACCAATAGAAAAACCACGGGCTCTTCGACCATATCAACAATGATGTCATCAAGCTTGGATTTGGTCCGACGGGTAAAAGCCCGTACTACTTTGGAGAATACCCAGTAGGCAACTTTTCCCAGCAATAACGAGAAGGCGATAATGACCAGTGAGGTCAGCCATACCTGAAGTGTATTGCCGTAGTAGGTCTGTTGTAGTAGTTCCATCATTTCCACAATCTCTAGGCTGTTTTTGTTAAGAGGGTTTTTTTGGCTTCTTCAATGCAGCATGTTACCAAAATAGTCGCTGACGGACGATAACAAACAGTTTCATACCTCTCCTATCCAAGGTCCACGGCGGGGCCTCTGTCCATTGGCAAATTGCAAATTCACAATCGATGCTGAATCGACCTAGAGCAGCTCTATCTGGGCAGACCCTTTTTAAATACAACGTTTACGTTAACGTCAATAATCGTCTATGCTTTGGCGGCTACCTGTTTAACCTGGAATCCTCAGTTGGACAGGGTGGAGAGTGAAATATGCAATCGCGGTCAATGCAATTAAAATCAACGCCTTACCCGTAGAATGGAACGGTCAACCTAGGATTCTAGTTTATAGACCGTCACGATAGAGATAGAATGTGAATTCGAACAACTGCGGAGCCGCTCAGGCCGAAGAATATAACGATATGAAAGATACCACCTATTCGATCTCTGAGTTGGCGAAAGAGTTTGATGTAACCCCAAGAGCAATACGTTTTTACGAAGATCAATCCCTCATTACCCCTACCCGTAAGGGACGATGTAGAATCTATAGTGAACGTGACCGAATTCGCTTGAAACTGGTGTTACGGGGCAAGCGTATCGGCTTCTCTCTGGCGGAGATTAAAACCGTCTTTGATATGTATGACAGTGAGCCGGGAGAAGAGGGGCAACTGACCTATCTCATCGATATGATCAGGGATCGCAGCAACATGCTAAAGCTGCAGCGCCGGGATATCGATGCAGTTCTCCAGGATATGAAGGATGTGGAGAAGCGGGCCAAAACGGCATTAAAAGCGCTTCAGAAGAACTAGGAAATCCCTAAATAATCCCCGCTATCTAGGCATCATCACTCAATACTCAACATCAACGGCAGTACAAAGGTAGGACATAAACAGGTCGGCCTGTTTATAGCTACGGATAACAGATCGAGCAAACTTTTTTTGACGGATTTCGTCACAATCAAAGTACTTGCAGGCGATAAAGTCTTTCCTTTTCAAATCCTCAAGCAGAGGGTGGTCGGCAGGGTATCCGCGGGGAGGCCTGATCAGGCTGTTACCCACAAGCTCGAAATCTCTTCTGAAAGGTGTGTGGGCCAGTGACTTCTTCCATGCGGCGGGATTATCGACAATGAAATCACGAATCCGTGCCAGAACCTTCGACTCCGGGTGCCAGATACCCACCCCAACAAAGCACTCCCCAGGTTCAATGTGCAGGTAAAATCCCGGTGCGTGGACATCCCTTCCCAACTCGTGACGGAACTGTATACCTATATTAGTCTTGTAGGGTGTCTTGTCCTTGGTGTAACGAATATCCCGATAGACCCGTAACAGGGAGCCGCCGCTCTTTTTTGCAATCGCCCGGAAGTGAGGAGAGATGGTGTTTAGGTGAGGTCCTATCTCCTCGATAAATGCCAGTGCCGGTTCCCGGACAGAGGATTCATAACGCGCCTTATTGGCATTAAACCACTCCCTCTCATTATTCTCAGCCAACTGCTGCAGGAAGGTAGGCAATCGTCAGGAAAACCGTTAAATGCGCTCATTATCCTAGAACCCTCAGTTGAACAGGGTGGAGAGTGCGCTTGGGTTGGTGCAGTACAAGGCACAACGACGAGGAATAGTCATTCTATTCCAAGGAGTTGTAACGCCGTAATGCGACAACCCAAGTGTGCTATCCGCCCTGTAGCGTCATTCACTCGGAGAGTGAAAGATACAATCGTAGTCAATGTACGTAAAATCAATGCCCTGCTTGTAGAATGGAGCGGTCAACTGAGGATTCTAGGATTATCATGGCACTCGTCAAATATGTATTACGCAGTCATCATCTGAAGTAGCTAAGCACAATAATCCTGAAGCCAACCAGACTCAACGTCATCGCTCATTAATCCACTTACGGCTGAGATGAATAAACCTCCCGCCAAGCAGTAGTGAGGCGAGGGTAAGGCCGGCAATCAGGCCCATCCAAAAGCCTTGAGGCCCATTCGGCTCCCCCCATAGATTGGTCAAACCAAGGGTATAGCCGAGAGGCAGGCCCAGGCACCAGAAGGAGATTACTACCACCCCGAAGGCAAAGCGGGTGTCCTTGTATCCGCGAAGGGCACCGGCGGCACTTACTTGTAACGCATCGGAGAGCTGAAATATACCGGCAAGCAGCAACAACTCCACTGCCAATGCTTTGACCTGGGGGTTAGCTGTGTATATCGATGCAATGGCCTCAGGGAATATCAGCATGATGGAGGAGGAGAGGGTGGCGGTAGCGAGGGTGATAGCAATGCCGATGTTGCCGACTGAACGGGCGCGATCAGGCCTCATGCTCCCCAGGCTGTAGCCACAGCGAATAGTGATGGCCATGGAGAGACTCAGAGGGATCATAAAGGTGAGAGAAGCGAAGGACATCGCCACCTGATGACCGGCAACCACGGTCGCCCCCAGCTTGGCAATAAAGAGCGCAATAAGGGTAAACATGCTTGCTTCTATGAAGATAGAGAGCCCCAACGGCAGACCCAGCCGCAAAATCTCTACCAACAGATCCAGCTGTGGTGGTTGCCAGTGGCTGCGCCAACCGGTACGGGAGAGTGTGGGATTGGCCAGGGTATGGGCAAGTAACAGAAAGAGCTGCAGCCAGATGACGAGGGTAGTAGCCCAGCCGCAGCCGACGCCACCCATCGCCGGTAGGCCCAGTTTGCCGTAGATGAAGATATAGTTGAGAGGGATATTGCAGAGAAGGGCTGCCAGGCTTACATACATGTAGGGTCGGGTGAGATGAAAGCCCTCGTTAAAACTTCTCACAACCTGAAAGAGCGCCAGGGCGGGTATGCCCCAGGAGACGGCCTCAAGGTAGCCCTGGGCCTGAAGAAGAACAGGCACTTCCACCTGTAGTAACTCGAAGATCCCTCCCAAATTGCGCACGAGGAGCATAAAGCCGACACCGATAAACAGTGCCAGCCAAAATCCCTGTTGAACCGTGTGCTTGATCTTTTCACCCTGACGAGCACCGTTGGCGTGGGCGATGATGGGGGTGATCGCCATGAGGATGCCGGTCAATGTCAGAAATGCAGGAATCCAGAGGCTTGAGGCGACGGCCACTGCCGCCAGACTCACCTCACTGTGTCGACCTGCCATCACCGTATCGACGAAGCTCATGCCGGTCTGGGCGAGCTGACTGACCATCAAGGGTAGAGCGAGAAGCAGAAGCTTGCGCGCCTCACTTAGAAAACGGATTCGGGATTGGTTAGGGAATAGGTGAGACTGCATAGGTGCAATTATCCCCGATAAGCGGCAGGCACGCCCCTCATTTTGTACGAATGGCTCCATAGGGAGAAGCGATTGGAGCTTTTACAGCACCCTCCTACGAGAGGGAAAGTCAGGCTGAGGGGCTACTTCATTCCACTGATGTATTGAGCCAGTGCCTGCATCTCAAGCTCCGTCAACTTTGAGGCGATGGAGTGCATAATGGCATGGTCATTGGTACGGGAGCCGTTGTTGAATGCCTGCAACTGATCCACGAGGTAGCGCTTATGCTGCCCTGCCAAACGTGGCAGCTGGATTGTTCCTTTGCCTTCCTCTCCATGACAGCTTTTACATGCGGCTACACCGGAGTATTTGTTCCCCTTGTGGTAAAGGTAGTAGCCGACGGCTGCAAATTCTTTGTCACGTACCCGGTGCGCCTTGGTCGGTTTAGAGGCAAAGTACTGGCCGAGGGCCACCATCTCCTCATCCGTCAGGTCAGCCGCCATCTCATTCATCGTTCCCTTACGCCTTCCGTTTTTGAAATCGCCCAGCTGTTTGGCAATGTACTCTGCATGCTGACCGGCCAGACGAGGATAGATAGCATTGGACGCCTCTCCCTCCATACCGTGGCACAGGTGGCACTTCTGCCCGATAATTTCGCGGGCTCTTTCGTTATCCGCAGTTGGAGCTGATGAAACGTCAGTCCCTGTTTCTGCTACGGCGAGGCTGGTAAGAAGGGGGAGGGTAAGTAGCAGAGACCAGGATTTGATCATGATTCACCTATGGCGAGTATAGAGGTACAAAACAACAGTACCTGTTATTCGACCATTTATGGTGCGTTTTTGGCATTGATGAAGCTCAATCGGCAGTTATTGTTCCCGACTATTTCAAGTAGATTGTGCTACGAAGATAAATTTCTATCTTCTCAGGGTTGAGATAGACTGCCTGGACGGGCAAGCAATATTACAGAGTAACGGGTAGAAAAATCATGCGCTGGCGGGGTAATCGGGAAAGTAGCAATGTCAGGGACAGGCGTGGAGTACGTCTCTCAGGCGGTATGGGCTCGGGGGGTGGCATGTTCCGGCTCCTGCCTACGGTTTTCCGTTTTCTTGGATTCAAAGGCACTGCGATCGCCGTACTGGGTTTTGTTGGCTACACCTACTTCACCGGTGGTGATTTGACTGCACTGTTGGGTGGTCCCACAGCGTCTCAAACAGAATCACGCCCAGTCAAGCAATCGGCCGATGAAAAGCAGTTGGTGGAGTTTGTTTCAGTGGTACTGGCGGATACTGAAGACACATGGCATCTTCTATTTAAACAGCAGGGAAAGCGCTATGTGGAACCTGAACTTGTACTCTTTCGTGGTGCGGTCAAATCGGCCTGTGGCCGGGGTAAGGCCGCCATGGGGCCGTTCTACTGTTCGGCGGATCAGAAGGTTTACATCGATTTAAGCTTTTATCGTGACCTCAAAGAGCGACACCAAGCGCCAGGTGATTTTGCCCAGGCTTACGTAATTGCCCACGAGGTCGGTCACCACGTACAGACGCTATTGGGTGTGTCACAGCGTGTGAGAAAAGCCAAACAAGGTATAAGCAGTAGTGCTGCTAACCAATTATCGGTAAAACAAGAGCTTCAGGCAGACTGTTTTTCAGGGGTTTGGGCACATCATGCCGATCGCCTGCGCAATCTTCTGGAGGCGGGTGATGTGGAAGAGGGTTTGACCGCCGCCAGTGCGATTGGTGACGACCGTTTACAAAAACAGTCACGGGGTTATGTTACACCAGAGTCATTTACCCATGGCTCGTCTAAACAACGAGTGCGTTGGTTCAATACGGGACTGGAAAAAGGCTCGATAGAGGCCTGTAATACATTCAAGACCGCATTGTTGTAGGTCTTTATTCATCTTGAGGCCATAGCCATTTAGCTCAATCTCCTTTTCGGTATAAAAAATTTAAGAATCTTTATGTGATGCCGATAGACTAGGGCAGTATGCATCTGGATATAAGCCGTACCTGGATCAGGGTGGATCCCCAATCCAACTGATTCCCCTCAATAGGGAAGTAAGGTAAGCAGCTTGACTCAACCCACGTCCGCTACTCTCATACGCCACTATGCGCTGATTTTCATTACCGGCTGGAGCCTGCTGATTTTGGGGCTATGGTATTGGGACGTCAGCCAGAATAAGGCCTCCACACGCACTCTGGCCACCAGTCAGGCCAGGGCTCACTTCAAGAAAGACACCGCCTTCCGTCTCTGGGCAACCCTGCATGGGCGTATCTACATTCCCGTGGGTGAGCACTATCAACCGAACCCTCTGCTTGCCGATATTCCCGAGCGGGATATTGCTACTCCCTCAGGGTTACAGCTCTCCCTGATCAATCCCGCTCAAATTATCCGCCAACTGGATGAGAAATTCAGCGATCTCTCTGGCATTTCCGGGCAAATCAGCAGCCTGGCTCCTCTGTGGCCGGGCAATCTGCCGATGCCTGGGAGAAAAAGGCGCTGGAGTCTTTTCAGCGGGGTGTCAAAGAGGTGTTCGAGTTCACCGAGATAAATGGTGAGCCCCATTTGCGCCTGATGAAGCCGCTGATGATCAACAAGGGATGTCTACTCTGCATGCGAAGCAGGGATACAAGTTGGGCGATGTCGGTGGTGGCGTCGGTATTGCGCTACCCATGCAGGAACTGCTTGCGGCGGAGCAGGAGGAACTGCAGGAAGAGCGAGTGCTGTTCGCCCTGATCTGGCTGCTGGGGATTTGCGGTATCGCAATTGGCCACTTTCAACTGCAGAAACAGGAGAGGGTGCGTCGCACAGCCAGTGAGGCCGTGATTTCCAGTGAAAAGCGCAAAAGCAGCATTATGGAGGCGGCCCTGGACTGTATCGTCACTATCGATTCCAAGGGGCGGATTCTGGAATTCAATCCGGCTGCAGAAAAAACCTTCGGCTATCAACGGGAGCAGGTTGTAGGCCAACAGATGGCCGAACTCATTGTTCCTCCTGGACTGCGGGAACACCACCGCAGCGGAATGAAGCATCATATGGAAACGGGTGAATACAACCTGCTGGGTAACCGGGTGGAGACTACAGCCATGCGGTCCGACGGCTCTGAGTTTCCTGCAGAGATCACCGTAAGCCGTATCGATCTGGGTGACGAGATACTGTTCACTGCCTACATTCGGGATATTACAGCGGCCCAGTACCTTACGGAGCAGCTCTCCTACCAAGCCAGTCATGACAGCCTGACCAGCCTGATCAATCGTCACACCTTCGAACAGCACCTCAAGGAATTGATTAAGAGCAGCAGTGCACAGCAACACCACTGCCTGCTCTACATCGATCTGGACCGGTTCAAGGTGATCAATGACAGCAGCGGCCATGCGGCGGGAGACGAACTGTTACGCCAGTTGAGCCTGATTCTGCTCGAGAGTGTTCGAGCCAGTGATCTGCTGGCCCGCCTGGGAGGTGACGAATTTGGACTACTGCTGGAGCATTGTTCGCCGGAGAAGGGTGAGAAAATAGCCTCCACCATTCTGGATCAGGTCAGAAACTACCGCTTCCATTGGCAGGACAAGATCTTCACCATCGGTGCCAGTATTGGCCTGGTGCCCATGAACGACCTGGGAGTGAGTCACTCTGAACTGCTGAGTGCAGCGGATGCTGCCTGCTATAAGGCGAAGGAAGAGGGGCGTAACCAAGTCTATGTATTCCAACCCGATGATGAAGAGCTGGCCCAGCGTCGCGGAGAGATGGGTTGGATCAGCCATATTCAAACCGCCTTCGAAGAGGGGCGATTCCAGCTATATAAACAGAACATACAACCGATCAGTGGGCGCGAGGCGGGAGATAGACTTCACTATGAGATTCTGCTGCGCATGTTGGACCGAGAGGGTGAGATCATCACTCCCGGCCAGTTCATCCCGGCGGCGGAGCGTTACCAGTTCATGCCGACCATCGATCGCTGGGTGATCAAGAACACCTTCAGCTACCTCGCCTCACTGGACGATATTGAAGAAAAGGTGGCTCTTTGCAGTATCAATCTGTCGGGTTGTTCCATTACTGATCTCACCTGCGCCTCCTTCATTGAAGAGCAGTTGGTGGAATATGGCATTCCCCCAGGCATCATCTGTTTCGAAGTCACAGAAACCACGGCGATCAGTAATCTATCCAAGGCCATTCGCTTTATGGAACGGCTGCATACCACCGGTTGTCGCTTCGCCCTGGATGACTTCGGTAGTGGCATGTCCTCCTTTGGTTACCTGAAAACCTGCCGGTGGACTTTCTGAAGATTGATGGTGAGTTCGTCAGAGACATGGTCAGTGACGACATCAGCCGCGCTATGGTCCGCTCCATCAACGAGATCGGTCAGGTCATGGGCAAGAAGACCATTGCTGAATACGTGGAAAACCGTGAGATCATGGCGCAACTCAGAGTGCTTGGGGTTGATTACGCCCAGGGCTATGCTGTGCATAAACCCGAGCCACTAACAGCTCCTATGGTTTAGTGATCATCATTCAAGGGGCCAGGTCTAAACGGAAGGTTTTTGCGATGCGCTTCCTATCGTTTGTAGAAACTTCTGCGATCCTGGAATATTCTCCCCACTCTTTCACCGAATTGGCAACCTCCCGCAGGAGTGCTTTTGCTTTGGCTTTCTTTAAACCGGCCGTTTGCGCAAAGGCGACCAGGTCCTCAACCTGAAAGTCATCACGTTTCCCGTTCAGGCTCATTTGATGTCGGCTGGTCCAGGCGCCGCTGGGATTGTAGGAGTAGGCCACGTCGAATGCTGGGGACAGGCGCCATTGACCTTGCTTATCCATGAGAAAGGCGATGTTCTTAACGTGATCGTCGTGATTACGGGCAAGAATATTGAAGAAAGCCCGGCGAACCTGTTGCTCGATATCTTCCATCGGCAGTGATAGCAACTGGATCGTTTCGATTGCCTGCTCATATGCGTAGGCACCTGCTTGGTTAAAGTCGTAATGCCGCATCGACCCAAGCGATTGCATATGAAGTTTCTCGCCGGCATCAGTACGATCAAAGCGTTTGGTCATAAAATGGGCGCGCCCGCCTTCTTCGTGTAGGCGACACTTTTCCATGGTAACGCCGGCATTTCGTGCCATCAGTGAGTAGGCGTATTCGATCCGACCGAACCCTTGTGGGTCAGCTAGTTCCTTGTCACGATTGCCGTGTACACCGTCGAACTTCATAAGCCAGTGGCTGAACCCCTTACTTACGGGAGCCTGACCGGAACGGAACTCATCAGTCTGGGGATTCCAGGCAAGAACCGCTTTGGCTCTGGCGCCGCCTGCGGATGTACCAACTCTAAGGATGTCTTCGATGGCTCGTTGATCGTCCTGACCTGCGAATTTACCTTCGAGGCTGATGCGATCATCGAGTACGCGGTTAGCCAGATCAACCAACGCATTGATTTTAATTTTGTGCGTTTTTGAGGGGGCATCCTTGAGAGTGGGTTTGAACTCGAGTGCGCCCATGCCTCGGGTGCCGGTATAACAGAGACGTTCGACAGGATTTAGGCTGCCCGTTGAGCGTCCCTGGGTTGCCAGCCAGGCATCGATGAGTCTATTGCCAAACTTGTCCGGCAGCGAATCGGCCAGCAGGCCGGGCAAGCCATGAAAGGTTTCTCTCGCCAGGGCAGGAAATTCGTAAGGTGTTTCCTGTAACGGCATGGTCAGTGGTGCTGCTTGTATTCCTGATCCGGCGAATGCCGGCGTGTATTGAAAGACCGCCAGTTCACGCTCGTCCAGCCAGGTAACCGCACCAATAACTCGCCCCCATAGCAGTACGCTTGCGTTTGTGCTCACGAGTCATCACCCTCGTCACCCCAAGACCAGGGTTCAGGTGCCTTGCGTTTGCCGCTAGCACGGCGGCGATGCTGACCCTCGTGGTGCACTAGTTCCACTGGACGAACCTCTGGATTGGGTAGGAGGGCGGCCAAGTGATCGGCTAGTCCCAGTGCTTTGACGACGCGAATGAAGGAGTCGAGTGAGATGCTCTGGCCGTCGGCAATACGCGTCATAGTGCTACGCGATACACCGGCTTGCTTGGCAAGCTCTGCCTGACTGATGTTCTTGCTCAGACGAATTTCTTCCAGACGCTTGCAGAGCACCGCCGCAATGGCTGCGCTGGGGCTAGTAGAAAAATCGAGTTTATGATCCATAATTGACGTATTAACCTTAAATAATTGGTGTTATGCGTCAGATTATAGGCGTAATGAAGTAATTGTCTATATGGATATGCGTCAAATATTGAGCAATATTCACTTAATAAGGCCACGTCTATCACTCCTGCCCAGAGTCTGAGCAGGTGAGGTTATACGTGGGTCAAAATTCGATGCAAATATGGGGAGCTAATGGGTCAATTTTGGGTGCAATTCAACAATGAGTCGTACACAGGTGCAGTTTGCGACTGTTTTCGTCAGTTCTTCTCTAAGTGCTAGAAGTTGCTGCTTCTCCTGTTCGAGCTCCGAAAGTCTAGCATCTATGGCTGAAACGTTTTGAAATCTCAAACGGCCAGAGCTTTGCTTAGGCATGCGCTTGCGGTGGCTTAATCAGAGACTCCGCAGGAATCCCCAAACCTTCATGCAGGTTCCAAATCATTTTCAGTGTCAGCGAACGCTTATGGTTGAGAATCTCGTACACCCGATTGCTTTTGCCAATCATTGGCTCCAGATCTTTTACTGTTAAACCTTTACGCTCCATTTCGAACTTGATGGCCGCAACGGGATCTGGCAAATCCATTGGGAAATGCTTCGCTTCATAGGCCTCGATGAGCGTAACCATCACGTCCAGCTTTTCGCCTTCTGGTGTGTCAGGGCCTGCCATCATCAGGCTTTCAATTTCTTTTAATGCCGCTCGGTAGTCGGCATCACTTTTAATCGGTTTGATGTCCATAGTTTTTCCTCCGGCAATTAAATAGTTTGTACATCAATCTTGTCATATTGCGCATGGGTGCCGATGAATCGGATGTAGACCACTCGATAGGCATAGTTGATCCACACGACCAGTCGATACTTATTCCCTGCAATATTGAAAACCACTCGCCCGTCTTTAAGGATGCTGGCATTCCTAAAATCCTGCTTAACATCGGCAGGTGAACTCCAGTCAGCCGCTAATGCATGACGATACCACGCCAAGGTTGGCTCTTTAGCATCCGTGTATTCTGGGTGCTCTTCCCAGAAAGCTTTCAGTGTCGATAAGGCGATGATTCTCATAAGGTTAATAATAGTCCCAAAATGGGACCTAATCAATAAAATAAACAGGAGAATCAATATGACTGAATATCAAGCCTTATGACGCAAAGAGAGCTTTGTAACCGTTGGCAATTGAGCGAAGCTACGCTCGAGTGCTGACGCTCTGAAGTAATTGGGCCTATTTACGTAAAGTTGGGCGGCCAGGTCAGGTATCGGCTCGAAGATGTGCTGGAATATGAGGCCAGTTGCTTGAGAAAAAGTACATTTGAGACTGTTTGAGTAGGAATACGTGGGTATAACCCTCATTTCCTGAAAGTAAAATTGCGGGTTAAAAAAAGCCCTAATGGCTGGTAAGGGCTCATTAGGGCTATTTACAAGAGGCGGCGACTACCGAATATGTAGCACAACTAATTGATTGTAAAGATGATATTGTTTTAGTGTTGGCGTGGTTGCCCCCAATGTTGCCCCCGCATGTTGCATGTCACTCCCTACCATCGGGGAATGCTCCTAAGTATCTAATCACATTAATAAGCACTATTCCGTAGGGCGGTTTCAATAGGTTTGAAAATAAGCGTATAGGGCTCATCGATTGGGCTTGTGAGATTAGTGTACTGGAAGCGTATGGGTTCTTTGGAATTGAGGCAATGACCAGCCTTGTCGATCCTGAAATCGTTAGATGCCTTGAGTGCGTTTCTTTGGCGAAGCGCCTAAGGCTTGCATCCATCAGCCTTTCTGGCGGATTGTTTCCGCCGACCTTCCAGGCGATTGCAAGGGGGGGAGGTCGTGTGTCCTAGTTGCAGCGCAGATGTGAAGGTGAATGAGTTGATTCCAATCGCTGTTTTGAATGCAAACTGCCGGACACGCTAGAGATACTTCCATTTGCGCAACCAAAATGAGGAATCAGGTAAGAGGGTGCCTACACCCTTCGGACCAAAAAGTGGCAAACTAGATCAGGCGAGGTCTGGTGGCTATATGCGGACTATGAAATACTAGATTCTAATAGAGCCATTCACAACGACCGGGGAGGTGAAGGGTGTTAGCCTCCCTCATAGGTGCCAGAGATTGCCTTGCTGGCTGAGGATAACCCGCTTTGCGGTGCTTGAGTGCGGTACTGGCAAGAGTATGGACACTGCCAGAAATACCTCTCCAGAGTAGTCTGGGACTCTAACCGGAGGCGATGGGCAAACAGCACAGTAGCAAGGTGTTTACATGAGCAGTCGCCAGTGGCTTCGATTCAGGGTGTGGTAGGCGGGTGAGGAGAACCCTGGGCCCACTATGTGATACCCTCGTGATGAGGGCAGACTCACGATACTAGAGAAGGGCAGCTCCGCGACGAAGTGAAGTCAGGTCGGTAACCAACCCACGTATATCAGAGTGATCCACCGTCGACAATTTGCCTTTCATACCTTGAATAGAAGCCATTGATGCAAATAGCAGAGAGAAAGAATTTGGTAGACAATATTGACAGGTCAATCCATATCAGTGGGCCATACGGAAAATACTGTAATGAATCTTTTGTGCAGTAACGCAAATCAAACGATTATTGTGCTGCAATAATCATGATCGATTAGTTATAAGTTACAGAATTAACCGCATGTCCCACTAGGCGGTGCTCCGGACGCTGACAGGCGCTGATATCCCATGTCGTTAAACACCGATATGGGTTGATTTCAGGGTACTGAGCAATTTCCTTCATCTTCCGATATAGAGTGGTCGGTCTTCGTGCTATATGCGTTCCGAATTTGTGCTATTGGCCATAATGCGACTATAGCCGACATCGCTGATAAAGAGTTTTACTCTGACCGCAAACTCGGCGCTTATGGTCTGTGGAGTGAGATAACGGCTAATATTGTGGCAGAATGAAGAACTAAGTTTGTGGAGACGATTAAGCGCCAATAAAAATGCGTGGCCTCCAGGAGCAATACAACGAAAAAATGGATTAACAATTATGACTGGTTTGTTTACTGATCTCTCAATCGAAACAGAAAGTGATGTCGAACAGAAATTTATTTATAAATTGCTTACAAGTGATGCGCCGAATGGACTCGGTTACTCTGATCACGATATTAGAACCAAAGCTGATATTCGTAAGTTACAGATCGACAAGGGAAATAAGAAAAAACTCTATTACCCAGATTATGCGGTGATTGTAGAGGGATACCCCGTCCTTATTGTCGAAGCCAAAGCGCCTGGTTCTGACTTAGAGGAAGCTAGAAGGGAGGGGCGATTATAGCAACTGAAATAAATGCTAGTTATGGCGCGAACATAAATCCATGCTGCCTTGTTATAGCAACCGATGGAATTGATCTTCAGTGTTGCCACTGGGACGACACTCGGGTGTTAGTGGAATTCCGTGTTAGCGATATTGATGCATTGAGTCCTTTGTACAATGATTTTTTAGATCATGCAAAAAAAGAGGCATTGCAGTCGTTTACGGAGTCAATTAAAAGGTCAATCAAGAAAAGTTCAAGATACTACAAGCCAGTACATATGCTTGGTGGTAAGGCAGTAATAAATGGGTCGGTTGGTGAGAACTCCTTCGGATCTAATATCTCACTGGAATACAAATACCTGTTCAACCCAGTCTTACTAGAGGATAGAGAGGAGATTGTCAAAAATGCTTACGTGCGATCAAAGAGAAAACAATCGCATATATCACCTATTGATAGGCTGATAAGAGCGGCGCTACCTATTAATGTTTCCGATGCCAAAGGTATCGGTGATTCAGGTGTGCCTAGTGAAATATTTGAGGCTATAAAGGATACTGAAAAGGTCAGGAACGAGTTGTGTTTGTTAGTGGGTAGTGTGGGATCAGGAAAGTCGACGTTTTCTGACTATCTGAGCGTGGTAGCACTTCCAGAAGAGTTGCGAAAATCTACCGAGTGGCTAGGTGTCAATCTAAATGAAGCGCCGATTTCCAGGGGCCATATCTACAAGTGGGTTGCGCAAGAGTGCATGCAGAAGATAAGAAAGTCGCGTCCAGAAATAGATTTTGATCACATAGATACGTTAAGAAACATCTACTCCAAACAGTTAAAAGCTTTGGAAAAAGGGCGTGCCTCATTATACCCGGTGGACTCGGAAAAATATGCAGACATCATTTTTGATGAGCTAGAAAAGCTCCAAAATGATCAAGAGATAACACTAGACTCATTAATAAACTATCTCTACTGTGGCAGGGGAATTCTACTGGTTTTGGTATTAGACAATTGTGACAAAAGAACCAGAGAAGATCAGTTGTTAATGTTTGAAGTCGCATCATGGCTAAAGCGTCGTTTTTCATGCATGATTTTTTTGCCCATTAGAGATACTACGTATGATCAGTATTGTGACGAACCACCGCTAGATACAGTCATAAAGGATTTGGTCTTTAGAATCGATCCTCCCCTGCTTGAGCGGGTTGTTTATGAAAGACTTAACTTTGCTGTCAGGGACATCAACTCAAACGATAAAACATTTAGTTATTACCTCCCTAATAACATGAGAGTTGAATGTCATCGAGAAGAGGTGTCAGTATACTTAAGAACAATAATCCAGTCGTTATTTCAAAATCAACTATTCAAAAGAATTATCACAGGGCTAGCTGGTAGAAACATTAGGAAAGGACTAGAGATTATATTGGACTTTTGCAAAAGTGGACACATTACTGAGGACCATATACTAAAAATACGGCAATCCAAGGGGGATTACGCACTGCCTCCATTCCTTATAGCAAGGATACTGCTTAAGGGAAAAAGAATGAACTATTCTGATGAACACTCCCCCATAAAAAACCTATTTGCTTCGGATGACAACGATGCGCTACCAGACCCATTTGTGAGAATAGCTATACTAAATTGGCTAAAGAAGAGGCATAGAGAATACGGGCCAAGCAGAATTAAGGGATACCATAAAGTAAAGGAGCTAATGAGGTCTTTGATCGCAAATGGTCACTCTGAATCCAGAATACTATCAGAAGTTAACGTACTCAAAGAGGCTGAATGTATATCTGGGGAAACACAAGAAAAAGAAGTTTCTTCTGAAGATCTTATTTCCATTATGCCTGCAGGGATTGTTCACTTAGAGTTACTGAAACATATGAGTTACTTATCTACCGTGTCGGAAGATACTCTCTTCAGAGAGAATCAGCCTGCAAAAAGAATCGCAGACAATATGAGCGGCAGAGGGAAGTTTAAGAAATTCAGTAAGCAGGCAGAAATAGATAGTAGTTTGGCACTGATGGAATATATGGACTCATACTGCTCTGATTACCTTTCCAGTGCTGTATCGTTGTTAAGAGATGAGTCTTTTGAGGATTTGGTCGATACCAGCGCCATTCTGGAGTACGTGAACTATAAGGCTGCCAACGATGCAGAGTTGCAAAAGGCAACTAAAAGAGAAAATGATTACCCTGTAGGGTCAGAAGTGGAAGCTCAAGTGGTTTCTATTCAGCCTTATGGGATATTTGTTGAATTTGGGCTTGAAGGCACCGGCCTAATTCACAAATCAAAGTTTAATAATTTGGACAAAGACTCCATAGAAAACTGCGAAGAGGGCGACTGGATAATTGCAAGAATACTGAAGTACAATCTAAAGCATAAAAGATACGATATGAAATTAATTGATTTGTAGAGTTCTGCGAAAAAGCCACCAATTCTTTGGTCTTATTTGTATCCGCATCAAATACAATGAGGTGGTCGTAGAGGTTTCCAGTGCGCTCACCTTGGCCATTCAAGGTCAGGGGTTGGCACCTCAATATTGATGGCATCATCTAAGTCCTGTGGCACAAGATTGAAGTCACCAATAACCAGCAGGTCCCCTTCTGGCTGGTTAGCGGCCGTGCGCTACAGATAATCTGTAGTGTCACCTCAAACGTTCCCTTGTACGACCAAAGCGAATCCCTGGATGACAAAAGAAAGCCCTGCCAAAATAAATCATAACAGGACCCAGTATCTTCTACTTCATGGAGCTGGACACCCTCGTATAGTGGCAAGGCTAATCGTATCAGTGCCTCTTCGCATGGTCTCAAAATGCTTACCCATAGTTACCCCTATTTCAGTAATCATGGGTAACTACTATTTCGCTTTATCTAAAATGCCACTAAATTGTCAACCTACTCATGGTTATACGTGCCTTGATGCATTAAGTTCCCTATAGAACTTACGCGTTATTTTGTAAGGTGAAGCATAGTAATCTTGCTGTAGGAGTGTCAGGTATGAGGTCTGTTCATCTAGCAATTTTGAAGGTGGTAAAGTTTTACATCGCGTCCACTTAAAAATAAGGTGGTGGTATAGGTAGGTGTGGTGGAAATATGGTACTTTGGGATATTACCTAAGTTATTGGATTTTCATTGTTCAAGTACCTTTTTTGGTATCTATTTGAGAGGGGCCTCATACCGCAGATACCATTTTAGGTATTTGCATAGGTAAGCAAGATGTCGTTTTTCCTCCGGATGTTCTAATTCCTCTCCCATTGCTCCCACTCATGTGTCGGTTTTCTGTCATGATAGGGCAACCATGTTAATCGCCAGCCTCTTGAGCGGCTGTGCGTTCTGCTGTTAAACATTGAGTTTTCGACACACTCGATAAAGCCGTGCTTCTGAAGTTGGTTGAAGGCCTTAATTGCAGTTTTACGATCACAAGGGGTCTTTGCAGCTGCTTCACGGATTCCATAGTCGACAGGCTTATTGTTGCTCCAATGAAGATGTAGTAAAGCGATTAGCACTTTGGCTTGAGGCTTCAGTGACAAATAGGTATTAGACCGTAGCATCCTTGCTGGTATAACGATGACACCGCCTTTGCTATCAAACGGAAGTGGCTTACTTCGATTGCGTGACATGTCAGCTATCAGCCTTGCGACTAGCCATAATCTGCTCGTTCAGCCATTCATCGATTTCAGCTTCAACCCATCCGACTGCTCGGCTACCAAGTGACACAGACTTGGGGAAGCTTCCTTCTGATATGCGTAAGTAGATTGTGCTACGGGAAAGGCCGGTTCGTGCTTTGACGGACGGTAGCCGTAGAATCGCTGTGGTCATAATGGCACCTGCTTGGACTGTTGCTGAAAGAATGTGCAACATATATCAAGCTGGAGCTGTACCTACCCTGATTAATTAAGGCCCTTCGGACTTAATTAATCAGGCTCAGGGGGAGTGTATTCAATTAACCCAGGTTAATCATCGTCTCTGAGAGCTTTTAGTGCTCGTCGAACTAAGTCATTCACGTCATTAACCTCATTCCCTGTTGCTATCTCTAACATAATCGTTAGAACAGACTCGAAAACTCCGCCTCTAGTTGTTGTAGGGGCTACTTCTAAGTGCTTTTTGATTGCTGAGGCTACGTTAATGGCAAAGAATAATCTGGCATGGTCTGGAAGTCTCCCTTTTTTTTGGTATTGGTTGGCGAGATTAGATGCTTCGATAAGGAAACGGATGATTATGTCTAAATTATTGTGCAGATGGTGTACTCCCTGATCCACTACTTCAGTCATCAGTTGCCTACTATTTCCATCTAGATCGTCGAGTCTATCATTTAGCACAAGTGCAGCATCAACGGCATTCCGTATATTCTTCCTGACCTTAGCTGGTTTGCTAGCTTCCGCGATTGCCTGGCTTGAATTGAAAGAGGCTACAGTTACACCGAGTGCATCGAAAAAAGCGGAGGTAACTGATTCAATACCATGATTTTTCACTTCCAGAACAATCTGCTCCCTTGATTGATCGTCAATTTTATACGGAGCAAAGTCTACAATACCTGTTGGTACATATGGCCTTGTCATCTTCATTCCTCTTTTCAATACATCTTTGACCGATAGATGGTTCTGCTAGGTAGAGCGGTACAGTATGCTAAAACCAGAATTGAACAGGTGGTTGGATGGACAAGAATTGTTCTATAGGAGCCATTCCAAGCTATTCCGGTTCAATGTAGTATATCGGCAGTGCGCATGAAATCTACTGTAGCCAAGGATTCGGCGATGGCCGTAATCAAGGCCTAAATAAATCACTCTACATATTGACTCTGCCGTTTAGGTGGTTGCGAAGGCAATGGCAGAGTGCAGAGGCACGGTCAACATGGTGGTGGTGAGAAATTATTACGTATGGAATGGCATCACAGTTCCTGAGATATAAACCCCTTTTATAGAATGAAGTGCAATGAAACTGAAGCTAACCCTCTCTCGTTTAGAAAATCTCCTGCTGACCGCCTGTGATGACCTGCGTGGCAGTATGGATGCCAGTGAGTATAAGGAGTATATCTTTGGCATGTTGTTCCTGAAACGGGCCAGCGACCTGTTTGATCAACGCCAGGCTACACTACGCAGTGAGCTTCAGGCTCAGGGTATGGCGGAGGAAGACATCCAGATTGAACTGAATGATTCGGACAACTACTCAGGTAAATATTTCTTCGTACCACCCCGCGCCCGCTGGAACCAGGCTGGGAAGAGGAGGTGGTGGAAGATGGACAGAAGAAGCTCATTCAGCGCCCGGCGCTGAAACACGTCAAGGAAAATGTCGGCACTACCCTGAATAAGGCGCTGGAGGCCATTGAAGACGCCAACCCGGATGCCTTGCAGGATGTGCTCAAGGGCATCAACTTCAACCGAAAGATCGGACAGCGCACCCTGGATGACGACACCCTCGCCGATTTTGTATTGAACTTCGAGAAGATCCCGCTCAAGGACGAGGACTTTGAATTCCCCGACCTGCTCGGCGCCGCCTACGAATGGCTGATCAAATACTTTGCCGATTCAGCCGGTAAAAAGGCCGGTGAGTTCTACACCCCCGCCGAAGTAGTGCGGATCTGCGTAGAGATTGGTAATCCCGAAGAGGGCATGAGTATCTATGACCCCACCGTAGGTTCCGGCGGTATGCTCATCCAGATGCGTGACTACCTACGCGAAAAGGGCGGTGATGCCAACGAGCTGGCGCTCTATGGTCAGGAGAAGATGGGTACCACCTGGTCCATCTGCAAGATGAACATGCTGCTGCACGGCATCTCTCATGCCGACATCCGTCAGGAAGACACCATCCGCGAGCCACAACACCTGGATGAGACCAACGAGCTAAAGCGTTTCGATCGCGTGGTCGCCAATCCGCCGTTCAGCCAGAACTACATCAAGAGAGACCTCAAATTCTCCGGTCGTTTCCCGGTGATGATGCCGGAGAAGGGAAAAAAAGGCCGACCTGATGTTCGTCCAGCACATGCTGGCGGTGCTCAAGCACGATGGCCGTCTGGCCTCGGTGATGCCCCACGGCGTACTGTTCCGTGGCGGTGAAGAGCGTGAGGCACGTAAATACTTTATCGAGCACGGCTATCTGGAAGCCATTATCGGTCTGCCCAGTAACCTGTTCTATGGCACCGGCATTCCCGCCTGTATCTTGGTGATGAACAAGGACGGTGCTGCTGAACGTGATCATGTGCTGTTCATCAATGCTGATCGTGAATACCGCGAAGGTAAGGCACAAAACCACCTGCGCCCGGAAGATATCGACAAGATCATCTTTGCCTATCGCCATGGTGATGAGATTCCAGCCTATGCCCGCCCTGTGCCCAAGGTCGAGATCGTAGCGGAAGAGTACAACTGCAATATCCGCCGTTATGTGGACAATGCCCCGCCGCCAGAGCCCCATGATGTACGCGCCCACCTGCAGGGTGGTGTGCCGATAGTGGAAGTTGAGAGTATGGAGCACTACTGGCAGAACTATGCGCAACTCAAGGACGATGCCTTCGTGCCGAGGGATGAAACCTATCTTGATCTCGCCCCGGTGCTTACCGACAAGCGTGATATCGCCGATTTTGTTTCTACCCACCAAAGTGTCACCACCCAACACGAACAGTTCATGCAAACATTGGAGCCTGGTGGCAGGCCAACTTGCCCATTGTTGAGGCGCTGGCCCCCGATGCCGAAAATCAGGAGGGACGACCGCGAAACGTCTACGTAATGCGCAGCAGCCTGCTGACCAGCATCGAACAGACACTGGCCGGGCAGCAGCTGCTCACTCCCTTTCAGGTACGCGGCGCCTTTGCCAACTATGTGGATATGCTCAAGGCCGATTTCAAATCCATCGCCGCCAGTGGCTGGGGGCCGGAGCTGATCCCGGACGAGAATATTCTGCAGAGCCAGTTCCCCGAGGTGCTGGAAGAGCTGGAGCAGGCCCAGACCAGGCTCGCCGAGCTGCAAGCCCTGTTTGCCGCTGCCAGTGAAGAAGATTTTGAAGACAACGATGATACCGGCGTACTGCCCGGTGATGAGGTGAAAAGTAAAAAGGGTGAGCTGAAAACCGTCACTGCCGAGTGGAAGGCCCAACTCAAGCTGATTAAGAGCCTGGCTGCCGATCTCTTTACCGAACTCAAGGCCGCCGATCTACTGCCTGCCGGGTGTAAAAAAGGCTTCTACTGCACAGAGGGCCTCACTGCCAAAGAGCCACAATTTGGCAACGGCCAGCGGATTATCGACCTCGCCACCAAGGTTGGATACCAAGGCAACTATGTCTCCCGCCTGGCAGAGACGATGCAGCAGGGCCAACAAGCCTTTGATCGTGCGGTCAGTATCACCAGCAGCCTGGAGCACCACAAGGCGCTGGAAGATGAAGTCAAAGCCATCAAGGCCACCATCAAAGGCATAGAAGGCAAGCGTGATGAACTGGTGCAGAGCGCCCGCGACAAAATCTCCACCGATGAAGCCCGTACCGTGATTGTCGAACGCCTACGGAAATTGCTGATGAACACCTACCAGGCCTACCTGCAGGCTGATCAGCATGCTTGCATCAAGGCCATCGAGAGCCTATGGGGCAAGTACGCCGTGACTGCCAAGACCATTGAGTCGGAGCGCGATGCCGCATCAGAGCAGTTGCAGGCGTCTTTGGTGGAGTTGGGGTATGAGTGAGCCAGTAAAAGTAAAACTTGGTCAGTTGATTCAGAGAGACAGACCTATTACTTATGGAATTGTTCAACCAGGTCCTAATGTATCTCCTGATGGGATTCCTTTAATACGTGGAAAAGACTACAGCAACGGATTCGTAACGACGGAAGGCCTTTATCATGTTCTCCCTGAAATTGACCGTCCATATTCGAGATCCAAGGTTAAGCAAGATGATATTTTGCTTTCCATAGTCGGTTATGTGGGCAAGGTGCTGTTGTACCCAAGAGTTGGAGGGGGCAAATATTACACAGACAACAGCACGACTCGGTATCGATTCAAAGATTGCGATTCCAAAGTATATTTTTCATTCATTGAATTCACCCCTTTTCGGCGCTGAGGTTCGTCGATTCGAGAAAGGGTCCGCACAACCAGGATTAAATTTGGCTGATGTCAAGAAATTCAAGGTTTTGTTTATCGGCAACCGAGAGAGACAAGAAAAAATAGCCCGAATACTTGATGTTGCTGATCAAACCATCGAAAAAACCGAAGCCCTGATTGAAAAATACCAGCAGATCAAAGCGGGGCTGATGCAAGATCTCTTTACCCGTGGTATCGGTGTCGACGGTAAACTGCGCCCACCCCGCGAACAAGCCCCGGAGCTGTATCAGCAAACCCCGATTGGGTGGATTCCGAAGGAGTGGAAGTTGCCTAAGCTGGGTGGTTTAGCCGACATCTGCTCGGGTGTAACTCTTGGGTCAAAAACCACCACTGACCAAACAATCAATGTCCCTTATTTGCGAGTCGCAAATGTTCAGGATGGTTATTTGGATCTGAATGAAGTCAAAGAAATTAAAGTAAATCAGAAGACATTAAGCACACTACGATTGCAGATTGGTGATGTGTTGATGAATGAAGGTGGGGATTTTGACAAGTTAGGGCGAGGCACCGTATGGCAAGGTGAGATAGACCCGTGCATTCACCAAAATCACGTATTCCGAGTAAGGGTAAAGGGTGATGTGCTTAGGCCGATATTTCTTGCCTATTGGTCGCAATCAGCCTTTGGGAAAAAATACTTTATATTAAGTTCCAAACAGTCTACTAACTTAGCTTCGATTAACTCGACTCAATTGCATAAATTCCCGATTGGCCTTCCACTAATGCCTGAGCAGGAAGCTATTGAAAGTAGGTTGGCGCAATTAATGAACGTATTGGCACGCTGCAAGCCGTGCGTGAAAAACTATCGAATCAAAAGTCTGGCCTAATGCACGACCTTCTCACCGGCAAGAAGCAGGTCAGCGTCGATCAACCTGAGGCCCCCCATGTCTGAATACACGGAAGTTGAACAGCCTTTCCTGCAACAGCTTCAAGAGCTGGGCTGGCAGGCTATTGACCAAGGACAGGAGATCCCCAGCGACCCAGGGAAAAGCCTACGCCTCAATTTCCGCCAGTGGCTACTATCAGAAGTGTTCACCAAATCAGTCGCGGCACTGAACACCAACGCCGAGGAAAATCCTTGGCTGACCAACAAACAATTACAAGACCTGCAGGACCAGATCCTGCGCCAACCCAACCGCACCCTGCTGGAGGCCAACGAGGCGATTCAGAAACTGCTATTCAAGGCCCAGGTGGATCTGAACGAAACTACCGGCGAGCAGGACCCGGTGGTGAAGTTGATCGACTTCGCTAACCCTGAGAATAATCACTTTCTCGCCATCAACCAGTTCCGTATCGACACACCGGGCTGTGTGAAACAGTTCATCATTCCCGACATCGTGCTGTTCGTGAATGGTATCCCGTTGGCGGTGGTGGAGTGCAAAAAGGGTGGGCCGACCTGCGCCAATCCAATGAGTGAGGCCTTTGAGCAGTTGCAGCGCTATAGCAATCAGCGCAAGGAGACCCGACAGCAGGGGTTGAAAGAGGGTGAGCCGCGTCTGTTCCACTGTAATATGCTGCTGATCCGCAGCAGTGGCGTGGAGGCCGATTACGGCACCATCACCTCTGGTGATGAGCACTTCTATCCCTGGAAGACACAGTGGCCGCATCCAGACAGCACTGCCGAGGGGATGAACCAACAGCAGCAGTTGATCAGCGGCATGCTCAACAAAAGCAACCTACTGAGTATGCTGCGTACCTCATCGCTATTTATGGATACCGACGGTGGCCCGCGCATCAAGGTGGTGTGCCGCTACCAACAGTTCCGTGCCGCCAACAAGATCACCGAGCGACTGCGTAACGGAGAAACCGCCGAGGAGAAGAGTGGCGTGGTCTGGCATACCCAGGGTTCGGGTAAGAGCCTGACCATGGTGTTTGTGGCGCGTATGCTGCGCACTTCCCGCGATCTGAACGATTACAAGATTCTGTTGATTAACGACCGGGTGGATTTGGAAGATCAACTTGCCGGAACTGCCACCCTGATCGGTGGTCGGGTACATACCATCGACAGCCGTAAGGCACTGCGCGAACATTTGTCTACCGACAGCTCCGACATCAATATGGTGATGGTGCACAAGTTTCAACTGCGCGATCAAAGTCTGCCATTGAAGGTGGCCGAGGCACTGGGTACTTATCAAGCCATCCCCACCAGTCAGACCTTTGGCGTGGTGAATAACTCTCCACGCATTGTGCTGATGATCGACGAGGCCCATCGCACCCAAGGTTCGGATCTGGGTGACAATATCTTTGAGGCATTTCCCAATGCGGCCCGTATCGCCTTTACCGGTACGCCGTTGATCACCGAGCGTCACGGCGAAAAGAAGACCATTAAGCGTTTCGGTGACTACATCGATACCTATCGTTTGATGGATGCGGTGGAAGATGGCACCACTTTGCAGATTCTCTACGAGGGTCGCACCGCCGATGCAGCATTGAACGACAAGCACGGCTTTGAAACCCAGTTTGAAAATCTGTTCAAAGAGCGCAGTGACGAAGAGTTGCTGGCGATCAAAAAGAAATACGGTGCTACCGGTGATCTACTGGAGGCGGAACAGCGTATTGCCGCCATTGCCAAAGATATGGTGCAGCACTATCTGCAGCACATCTTCCCCAACGGCTTCAAGGCACAGGTGGTGTGCCACTCCAAACTGGCGGCGGTGCGTTATCAAAAGGCTATTCATCAGGCGCTTGCCGACACGCTGACTGAGATGGAAGTAGCACCTGCTCCCGATGCTGAACAGATCAAAAAAGTACGTTTTCTGAGAGCTGCGGTGGTGATCTCGGGTGACGGCACCAATGAGGCAGCCTTTATTACCGAGTCGCGCAAGCTGGCTAGGGAGTGGAATGCGGTTGATAATTTCTGCAAGCCCTTTGCCTTTGATGACCCGGACAAACCCTACAGCGGCATCGCCTTCCTGGTGGTGTGTGACATGCTGCTCACCGGTTTCGATGCGCCTATCGAACAGGTGATGTATCTCGACAAGAAGATCCGTGAGCACACCCTGTTACAGGCCATCGCCCGCACCAATCGGGTGATAAAGGGTAAAAAGCGTGGCTATGTGGTGGATTACATCGGCCTGACCGATAATCTCACCGATGCACTGACGCTCTATGCCGCTGCCGATGAACAGCAGGAACTGGCCCAGGGGTTAAAGAGCATCACCTCGGAGGTGCCGGTGCTGGAAGAGCGCTATCAGCGCCTGCTCCAGCTATTTGCTGAACACAAGGTTGCCAGTGTGCGTGAGTTTGTTGAGGGTAAGCTGGCCGGTATTGAAGAGGATGCCGCGGTGGTACATGAGGCGGTCAGGCTGCTGAAGAACGAGAAGATTCGTGCCGACTTTGATGTTTACCTGAAAAAATTCCTGATGAGTCTGGATATCATCCTGCCCAACAAGGCAGCTCACGCCTACCGCATACCGGCTAAGCGGTTGGGTTATATCATGAGGGTGGCCAAGGAGCGCTACAAGGACACCAGCCTCAATCTGGGCGATGCTGGGCAGAAGGTGCGGGATCTGATCAATGAGCATTTGATCAGCTTGGGGATCAATCCCAAGGTGCCGCCGGTAGAGCTGTTATCCGAGGATTTTATTGCCAATCTTAACCATCACGCTGCCGGTAATGCCGAGGCCAAGGCCAGCGAGATGGAGCACGCCATTCGTAAGCACTGTACGGTGCACAACGATGAAGACCCGGCATTTTACAAAAGCCTGTCGGAGAAGGTGGAAAACCTGATTGACCAGTATCAGGATCAGTGGGACAAGTTGGCTGAAGAGCTAGAAAAACTGCGTACCGAAGCCATCGAAGGGCGTCAGCAGGGCGAGGGGGGCATGAGTCGGGAAGCGACGACCTTCTATGAACACATTGCCAATGAAGCCTTTGACGGCGGTGAGGTGCCGCCAGAGGACAAAGGGAAGATGAAGGTGTTGATGGGAGCTATTGTCGATACCCTACAGGAGAGCATTGGCAGCATTGACTTCTGGCACAATAGCGACAAGCAGAAAAAAACCCGCAGCGAAATCAAAACCGCACTGACCCTGACTGGCATTATCGAGCTAAAAAACAACCGTGAACGTGTCGCCATTGAAATTATGAAACTGGCTAAGAACCGCCATGATGAATTGCTTAAAGGCACGGCTGGAGTGAATGAGTCATGAATGCCCGACGTGTCCGAGATATTGAATACCAGTTACTGCCTGGTACAGATCGTGATACTACCGATATAGTTATCGAACGTGATGGCATTGTTGCCGTTCGCCCACCGGCGGACTACACCCCGGAGCAGGTGGATGCGGTGGTGGAAAGCAAGCGGATGTGGATCTACCGTAACCTAGCTGAGTGGAAAGACCTGAACGCCAGCTCTGTGGTACGTGAATGGGTCAACGGTGAAACCTTTTTATACCTGGGGCGTGCGTATCGCCTGTCACTGGTGTCAGATCAGGCATGTGCCTTGCAGTTGAAGGAAGGCCGTTTCTGTTTGAGCCGCACAGTAGTTGAGCAGGGGGGTACTGAGGCGGCCAGGCGAGCCTTTGAATCCTATTTTTCCAATAAAGGTTTGCGACGGTTTAATGAACGGATCAATTACTTCGGGCCCAAGGTGGGTGTTCAGGTAGCGGGTATAAAAGTCAAAGAGATGGGCTATCGATGGGCCAGTTGCGGCAAAACTGGCGTACTGAATTTTCACTGGAAGTGCATGATGGCACCACCGAAGATCATCGACTATATTGTGGTGCACGAGCTGTGTCACTTTCATCACCGCAACCATACGGATGCCTTCTGGAATGAGGTGGATAAGGTGATGCCGGATTACCGGGAGCGAAAGGAGTGGTTGCGGAAGTATGGTGCAGGTTTGGATATATAGACGGAGAAGGGTGAGATAAGTCAACAAACAATTTATTTGTATAAGCTGGGATTTGATCTGACAGCCAGTGTCAGATCAGGTTTCAACCATATACAGTCGTTTACCGGCCCAGGCTGTGTGAAAACACCATGGCGGTCTGACAGTAGAAGTCGACTTCAAATATAGTGTGGCACGCGATTGGCTATCTTAAGAGCCGATAAAGTCTTCTTAGTGGATACCCAGCTCATCTGAAAAATTGGCGGGCTGAAAAATGATTTCAGGCGGCCATTTTTGCGTTTTCACACAGCCTGGGCCAATAGGAGACATTTATTCTGCTATTCGTAGGGCAAGCATGTATAAGCTCTAAAACCTATAACGGACATTCGATAGTACAGCAAGAATGGCCTTCTTTAGAAAAAGGTCGGCCTTCCAAGTTGGCCGACCTTGATTCAATATTAATTACCAATCCCGGTTTATATTATCAAGCGGACTGCATACATTTTTATGATCTGGTGTGATGTGTGTATAGATCATCATAGTTTCGACGTTCTTATGCCCCAACAGCGTTTGGAAAGTTCGAATATCTGTACCAGAGGCTAGAAGGTGGCTGGCAAAGCTGTGACTGATGTATGCGCCCCGACATTCTTGTGTATTTTTGCTAGCACTACAGCCCGTTTGAAGGCCCTACGTAGAGTGCTAGGTGATGCATGCCAACGAGCCATTCTACCAGTGTCCAACCATTTTCTAACTGTTGTCGAGGGAAAGACAAACTGCCATGCTAGTGATCTTGAAGCAGACGGGTATTTTTTATAAAGAGCATTCGGCATTGGTGCATAACCATTTCCCTTGAGTTCATCAGATTTATGTAATTGAGCAACCTTTGTTAGGTGGTTTCGAAATTCTGGGATCAATGCTTGCTGGTAGCAATGTGGCCCTGTCTTTATTTCCTTTTGCTGCACGCACTGTTATAGAGCGATGATCAAAGTCAATGTCCTTTACTCTTAAAGTCATACACTCATTTATTCTCATCCCTGTTCCATAAATTAGCTCTGCCATAAGTCGGGTAGTCCCACACATCCGAGAAAATGTCACTGTCACTTCTGATACCGACATAACAACAGGGATAGATTTATACCGCTTTATACGCCTGATATTATCTAGATCAGGCATATCGATCTTTAAGACCGAACAGTAAAGAAATGCAATCGCATTTAAGGCCCCAGATTGAGAGCTTGCTGATAATCTGCGTTTGCTGGCCAGATGATTGAGGTATGCCTCTATTTCCCTCTGTCCTATTTCCTTTGGATGGCGCTTCTGATTGAAGATGATGAATTGACGAATCCAATAGACGTAAGACTTCTCAGTTTTAGGGCTGAAATGTTTCCGCCGACAGGTGATGCGAACCTGATCTAATAGGCGTGGCTGCTTGGGATTTTCATCGTGACCCCATAATGTTACTCCAAAATAGTATATTTTGGGTGTGTCACGAAGTTTTTTGGAACTAAAATCGGCTAGGTTGTCTGTATGTTATTGATTTGATTACACGTATGGTGCTATAAAAGAAGTAGAGTTGTAAATGTATAACGAGACAGCGGGTCTCGTTAATATAGCTGTTAAGTTTTTTACCATATCAATTGCGAGGAATAAAATGGAAGGTAATAACAACGAGAGCATGCTAATTCCTCTGGCTCTATCGACGGGGTCATTTGATGAAATGGAGGCTGTTCTTCTAGTGAGTTACAGCGGTGGCTCAGTCGTCCAGGTCAAGAAGAAATCGTATATGACTTTAAAGTCAGCTATTGACTGGAACCGAACTGAAGCATCTCAGTCAGGTGGTGCGGAGAAAGAATACCGAGAGATTATGGTTGAAGAGCTTGAAAAAGCTCTAGCTAGTGGCACCTTCCAATATACTGATGAAATAATAGAAAAGTGGGTAAAGGTATTTCCAACAAAAGCAAAGTCGCTCATTAAGTCTAAAAGCAAAAAAATATCGCCTGAACTAAAAGTAGTGGTTAAAAATGCAATCAAAACTTAACAAGGCGCTGCTACGGATAATTTACTCGCTAGTAAGCCTAAGTTCCGCAGAGCGCAGCGTTATGTGTAAAAAGGAAGAAGGACACGTATGGAACAAGTAAAAGCCAATCTTTACCCTTGTGCACACTGTGAAGGTAGCGGTACCTGTAAAAGTGGTGCCAATGAATCAAGTTGTGCCGCTTGCATTAAAAATAATGAACTAAAAGGGAAAGAGCATGTTGGGTTAGCATGCGGCACTTGCGGAGGCTTAGGAATGGCCGAGCCATATACAGAGAGGCTAAATAAGAGAACAAAACCTCTATTAGCTATGGGTATCGTATTTATCATGTTAATAATTGTATCTGGCTTGGCATTTACTAAGAATCCTCATTTCACAGAGGTATTGGCATTCGCAACCACTTTAATTGGCGGCATAGTTGCGTATTATTTTGCAGGTTCAAAGCATGCAAGCACATAACAAGAAAATGTTGCGGGGCGTTATGCCCTGTAAGTGAAATGGAGAAATTTAAACAATTACACGAGGTTAAAGAACCCGACCCAAGAACACATATGTTTCATATTTTTGATGAATCTTTGGGTGACTTTCGAGAACGTGAAATTACAGATGTGCATAGCAGGCTCGAAGAGATAATGCTAAATGAGTCAGTTCCTGATGCAATAAAGAATCACTTTATGACATCGAAGCATCTTGTACTCTACTCTTGGTTTGTATATCGCTTCATTCCAGTTGCAGAGTTTCATGCAATTGCATCGCTTGAATATGCATTAAAGTTAAAAACTGGTAAAGAAAGGTGGGGGCTTAAAAGATTACTGGCTCATGCTGTCAAAGAAGGATGGGTACAAGATAGTGATTTTTATATACATAGACAAAATATAGAGCGAAATAAAACACATGCTGAACAACTAAAGGAATATCTTAATATTGAACCAAAAGAAGAAACAATTCCAAATGAAGGGCAATATACTTCAGTGCTAGTAGAATCACTGCCATATTTAAGAAACATATACGCACACGGTAGTAATTCAATCGCCCCACAAGGTTATCTAACCTTAATAATATGTTCAGAATTTATAAACAAACTATTCAAGGCATAACAAATAAAATGCACTCGGACACAGCAAAAGTGGCAGGCCATTTTGCTGTCGCTAAAGCCACGCCACTTCCGCTGTACCGGTGATTTGAGGCGTTAATGTCCGCTATTGAGACGCTGGCATGGTTACCCTATGAGGAGCGCCATGTCCGCTTTGGTCTGCGTAGCAGACCATTGGAGTGATTCGGGCGATCTTTCCGGCTCAATGGTCGCTGATCGGCCAAGGGAGGATCATAATTAGGGTCATTCAAGCCTGATATCTTCAATCCCGATTGCATCATTTCGACTGATGCTTATAAACAGGAAATCGACAATAGTAGTTTTCCATGACCAACAAATAAGTCCTTGTGGGAAAACACAAATATGTCTTTGTGGGAAAAGAGGCATCTGAATTGGGTTCGGTTATTATGTGCACATAGCAAAATCGACTGATAGAGGAATACACGTGGAAAAAGAAACGGTTGTTGATTCAATTCTAGGAATAGCCGCGAATGATTACTATAGTAATCAAGTGCATTATTATCTTGCTGATGAGTTGTCTTCGTACGGTTATACTGAAGATGAAATAAAATTATTTATGGAAGCAGTAAACACGGTAGACACATTTAAGGATAAAGAAAGCTTTGCAATCACAATGTATGAGGATTTTGTTAATAACCATCATACAGAAAAGCCAATGATAATTGTTGCGAAATGCAGATTAATGGGATTCTAACCATTAAAAGGGATACTGACCCATTTTTTCCTTCTTTTTCCAGGAATCGAGTATGTCCAAGCCTATATACAAACCACGTGGTGATGCCCGCTACAGAGTGCATAGATCAGAAAAAATCTGGGTGGTGTCTGACGGCATTACACCAACTGGCGAAACAATATTTGGGATTCAAGACTCTATTGAAAGAGTGATTTACACTCCCAAAGGGGATAAGAATGAATATGTTCAATACGATAGCCATTATTATCCACTTCATAGCAAGTCAGAGTTTGAGGAGTATCGAAGGCTAGCTATAAATGAGGATGAAATTTACTTTTACTCAAACTACTCATTAGTGAGTGGTGATAAAGAAGGGATAAAGAAGATTATTTCCGCTAGATTTATATTTGAAAGTGAAGCAGGGAATCATATTTATAAAGGAATTTGACTCACGCTCTGTAAGTTCAGCGGCAGTGAGCAACTAATGCCAGGGGCGGATGAATCAAGCAAGAACACAATGGCGTGTATAGACTAAGAATAAATCAATCATAATTTGTGCCTGAAATATGTTGATAATATAACTTTAATGTCCGCCTTGGTTGCGCATACTGATATGCTGGCGAATCTAGTAACAGTCAGTTCTTAGCTGTCCACAGTAGGATGAAGTAGAATGTTTCAGCCCTGTTATGCAAGCTCTGGAAGGACTGGCTTTTATCGTTTAAGGGTACGCTTCGGTCGCAGAAGAGAAGGTAGTACCAGATTTTGCCATGAAGTGAGTAAAATGGGCGCTTACGGCCAGGAGCGGACCTCCCACATCATCACTGATTACTGCTGGTATCTCCCTCATAGGAGACATTAGCGGCATCTTTACCCTATAAGCTATTTTGGTATACTGAAACAAAGCATAAATCGGGGTTCCGATTTGCTGAAATTGATAATGAGACAAGGATTCGTCTAATGCCTACTAAAACAAGCGTTTACATTTACGCATTAAGATCCAGTTATATTGATATGAAGATTCTGTAACACTCACAACACGATCGTGGTTCCACAATCTCGCAATTGGAAGAGGACCCAACAATATGTGAGTAGTAAACATTGAGAGAGAACGCTTTTTGATTGATCGACTAAAAATCTGGGTGAGTTCCAAGTCTTGGTATTGGAAGTTCCGAACATGGCTAGGAAAGATTGGTTTTGTCTTCGAGCGCAGCGCGTACAAGAGGAGCGCCTCAGTCACCAAAGCAAAGGCAAGCACCCGCATTCTAGGCTCTTTCGCATGGGTTGGGGTGAAAAGTCTTTTTTGGGTCGTTTTGGTTTTGGCAGCACTTAATTTCGTTGAGGGTCATGTCGTAAGCAACCTGTCTTGGCTCCCCCCGCTCAGTGCAGACGACAAAGATTTTAACATCGAGCAGCTCAGGTTGTACGCCCAACTGCTCACCGCGATATTCTCGATCTACTTCGCTACAGTTGGCATTATACTGAGCTCCGGTTACACCAGACTTCGCCGGGATATCATCCAAATGCTCACCAACGAGCAGGTGGGCAGCGTGTATTCTCGGGTTTTAGTGCTTGCAGCGATTTTCTGTTTAGTAGCAACGGCCTTACCTTTGTTTGGATTCGACCCCGGCCTGTTCGTTTATACTGTCGGCACGATTTTGACTCTGTTGAGCGCTTTGGCATTGTTTCCGTTGGGCCAGAGGCTGTTCAATTTCTTTGACCTCAATCTGCTGGTTCGCAGCGAGATACTCCCCAGCATTGCTCGCCACATTGAAGGTGCAGCAAACTCTCGGAATTCATTTTCTTTGGCCAACCATCACTTGAGGGCAGCGCAACAGGCTCTTGAGCAACTCTCCTATATTGATGATCGTGTCAAAGCAGATAAGGAGGGATTGGAAGACAATCTGCCTGCGCTGAGCGATGACTATACGGCCTTGCTTCTGCACTACCTCCAACGGAAACACACAATCGACCAAGACAGCTATTGGTTTCCAAGACGAAGCACACACAAGCAGTGGTTTTTTGCGGGGGACACCGCCACGTCTATGGCGCTGCAAACGAGTAGCCAGCAGCCGCTAGTTGAGGAAAAACTTGAACACCAATGGCTAGAAAACGAGATCATTGACAGATTGGCAGGCCATATTGAGCTCGCATTTCAAGTCGGTGACTTCGATCTTGCGTTGAAACTCATCGGTTGCTTCTCGACCCGTATTTCGGCGTATGCAGGACGGTTTCAGTTCGACGTCGGCATGCAAGAGCTCAAACGATTCAAGAAGATCATTGAACAGGCTTTCGCCTCATCGGACGCCGTGGTGGATGATGAAACTGCGAAGATTACGATAGGTATAGCAGACACATGGGCTGCGCTGGGGAGCAATCTCTGCTTAGAAACTCTACGCCGAATGATGACTTTTGAGAAAGAGCTGAAACAGTTCTTTGAGACGGACGAGTGGAGCGAGAAGTCCCTGCGCCGTCTACCCGCCTTTCTGCAAGTGGAGCTCGCCTTCATCGTCGAACGCATCAAGTTTGAGCAAGAGATCGAGGGGCAACGCCTATCAAGACCAAAATACGTCCAGCAGTTGGCGATTCAAAAGCTGTTGCAGCACTACGCAAAAGTCCTGCCAGCGGTATGCGACTTCCTCCAAAACATGGTTCCAGACTTTGTGGCCTCACTAGCAAAATTGAAAATGACAGAGGCCGCAACGCAGGTCGTCCTAGGAAGTTTACATAGCCATTGGAAACTGCCACGTTGGTTCGACGAACTCACCCAGCTCGTGGATCGGTATCAGGAGTATGGGCACTACACCGAAGAGCAGTATGTACTGCCTGAGATCGACGTCGTCGAGATGTCCAAGCAGCTTGCAACTGCGCGAGATGACGCAATCGCAATGCTCGGCAGCGGAGACATGGTCGGACATATCTTCGAACCAAAACACAACGATGAGCTGCCGGATCATTTTGGCAGATCTACTTCGAACTGGCCGAAGCATGTATAAGTGCGCTTGAACAAAACGATGAAAGTAAGTTGGACAATGTTCTCCCGATGTTCATGTCCCTTGCGTTTCTGGCGGCAGATTCGAAGTTCACGGACCCTTCACTCGATGTAAACAATGAGTTCCGACTTCATCTTATTTCAACTGTGATCAATGACTTGGCGTCAGTCTTAGGCTTTGCCATTCTTTACGGGGCATACTTCGACAATGAGGAGTTGTCGGAGAGTGCCCTTGCCAAATTCGATACTTGGATTGGGCACGCTACAGACAAGCAACAATACCTAAAACGAATGGTGCTCCTTTCAAACCCGCGCAGCTTTAGCATGAGTGCGTCGCCGCGCGGTTTAATCCGGATTAACTGGAAAATGGCGTTCGAACATCGTGCGAGACACGACGGTTTTGGGGACAAAATGAGTATGCGGCGAGGGGAGCTGCACCCAAGTCAAATCGTGAGGGAGCTTTTAAGGTCACATTCTGATGCGTCTCATCTGTTTTTTGCAAAAAAAATTGTGCCGCAACTCGAGACAATTGACTTTGATATCGACCGCCATATCACAGCCTTTGTTCGTCGGCTGCGTGAAGACGACGAAGAGGTACAGCATGAAGATTTTTAGGGCTATGCCTTCTCACTGGCATCGTTCTATCGATGAACAAATTGGGTTGATTGATAGCCTCTTTGTCAAGCACGAAAGGCAGAAGCCAGACTTCAATCGCCGAATGTTTGATGAGGATTTTGCGATGTTGCTCGACTCGATGAATCGCCGAAGCGGTAATCTATTCGAGATCGTGTCGAATGACGACGAGCTCATACAAAAGCTACTTGGCAACGTTGAGACGAGATACGCACCACATACGGTTGACGAAACCATACGTGAGTTTGTGGAGGAGATAGCTCAGTCACTAATTTGGTTCGGAAGAGCGTACTATTACCTTCACGACGATACAGAGCAGGAAGAAATCCACGTAGCTTCGTTCAGCTCAGAAGGCGTTGTACGTCTCTTTGGTACGCATATTCAGTGGGTGCCTAAACGTATGGAAAGGCACTGGGATCGGGATGACAAGGAACTTCCTAGAGAAATACGTATCTTGGATGCAACCAAGGTAATGCGCTTCGACATGCCCACATCAATCAAACGCATGCTATCCGTACAGAACAGAACTTTAGCTATCCTCGACAAACATCAATTTGGGGCAACCAATTTCCAGCCTCAGGCCACACACGAGAACCCGAATCCGACTAACCATTTCGATTTCCGTGTGTGGCAAGATACGCAAGAGCGCGCTTTATATCGTGCCACGCGAAGCACCGGCTGGAACGGTAGAAAATATGATTTGTCAAAGCGCTCAGACTTCTTTGATTGTCACCGACTGATCCGCTTCCGACGGAACCAACTCTTGCTAAGAGATGACATTTTGAGCCAGCTTAGCAGTGAGCTCTCGAGGGTTGGCAAAGGTTACGAATCCGAATTCTCGGTTGAAATATCGGGAACTGATGAATTGCCTAGTGTCGCATACCTGAACGAATTGGAGGTGAGGCTGACACGTGAAGAGGCGGGGTTCAATGAAATCATCGACTATTGCTACAAGCGCTAAGCGTTCGGGTCCGATCCTGGTGGCATAGCCGACGAAATACTGTGAGTTCGCTGAGGGCCGCTATGGTCGCAGAAGAGACCTATTGATCTGACAGTCTCTGTCAGATCAAGTCTGATTTACTACAATTTATTTTACCCCTAATTAATAAGTTAAGGAGTGCAAGCTTTGATGGCTTCACATTGGTGATCAAGCACGCTGATCTATCGGAATAATCTCCGCACCAGCCTTTAGATTATCTAGGTAATCCGCCCACACCTGCATCATCTTGCGCCGTTCCTGTAAGTGGGCAGTACGGTTGTATGCTCGCCCGTTTGGGTCGCGTACCGCGTGGGCAAGTTGATGTTCGATATAGTCGGGGCGGAACCCAAGCACTTCATCGAGGATAGTTCGAGCCATTGCCCGGAAGCCGTGGCCGCTCATTTCTTCCTTGCTGATCCCCATACGTCGCATTGCGGCAAGGATGGCGTTATCGCTCATGGGTTTGTCGCCTTTAGGATTTCTTGCACTGGGAAAAACATAGCGACCATTGCCGGTGAGGGGCTTCAGTTCCTGCAATATCTCTATGGCTTGGCAGGAAAGGGGAACAATGTGCTGAGTATCTGTTTTTGTGACCAGGTAACGCCATTCGGCATTCTCCAAGTTAATATCAGCCATTGTGCATGGCGTAGTTCTCCGGGGCGCACAAAGACTAGAGGCGCGAGCCGGAGGGCACATTGAACGGGGAGGGTGCCTTCATAACCATCCAAAGCCCGGAGGACTTCGGCAACCTGTTTGGGTTCGGTAACGGATGCGAAGTGTGTGCCTTTCACTGGTGGTAAAGCGCCGCGCAGATCGCCCGAAGGGTCGCGTTCAGCCCGGCCAGTGGCAACGGCGTAACGGAATACCTGCCCACAGTTACCGAGGGCGCGGTGTGCGGTTTCCAGAGCACCGCGTTGTTCAATTCGGCGGACAGACTCCAAAAGTTGCGGTGCGGTGATGTCAGCAGTGGCCTTACCACCGATCCAGGGGAAGATGTCCCGCTCTAGCCTGCGAATGATCCGGTTTGCATGGTTGGCAGACCAGTTGGGTTCGTACTTGGCGAACCATTCCCGCGCCACTACCTCGAAGCTGTTGGCTGCACGCTCGCCTTGTGCCGCCTTCTTTGCCTTTCGGTTCTCACTAGGGTCGATCTCGTTTGCCTGCAGCTTACGGGCCTCATCGCGCCGTTCGCGGGCATCTTTTAGCGACACATCAGGATAAACACCAAGGGATAAGCGCTTCTCCTTGCCCCCAAATCGGTACTTCAGCCGCCACCACTGAGCGACCTCCAGATACAGCCCGCCACCATCAAACATCTTCCGGGCTTTTTCGCTGGGTTTTGCGTTACGAATTGCAGTATCTGTAAGTGGCATTAGGGGCAACTCCTTGTAGTAGATACTCACATGCCCCTGATGTTGCCCCCTTAAGGGCTCGGATGTTGATGGATGCTATGGGCTTGTGATGTACATGGAGTATAGGTAACTTGCTGAATTTAGGCAACAAAAAAGCCGCCCTAGGACGGCTTTGGATGCTATATTGGTGGAGGCGGCGGGAATCGAACCCGCGTCCGCAAGTACTCCGCCATCGGCTCTACATGCTTAGACTGTCGATTATATTTAACCGGCTACTGCCCGACAGACAGGGCGTGTATACGGCGGTTCTGGTTAAGTTTTAGCGAATCCACCCCAGACGTGTTTCTTCGCGATCTTGTGAGATATGACGCCTGAATGTCCCGAAGGACCTGGACGCACAAGAACGGCTCCAGTCAGACGGCATCTACCGGTTATTAAGCGGCGAGTGCGTAGTTGTCGTCGTTGGCAACTATAGTGTTACAGAATTTTTCACGAGGGTATCTGTATCCTCGGCATGCACCTCCGGTTTTGTTACCCACGTCGAAGCCATGTCGCCCCCTGTTAGGTACACCAGAATGGACATTATAGGCGCCGGGAAGTTCAATGTCATTGGGATTTTATCTGGAGGGGCGTTATGGGGGGTACGAATAAATTCGCTTAGCTGGCTCTGCACCAACTTAACTGTTCCACGGTTTCAAACTACCTGTAGGAGCGCTTCAGCCGCGAATGAGCTTCGAGCTACACCGTGATCGCGGCTAAAGCCGCTCCTACACTGGCCTCTTAGTGCGCCTTCATGATGCGCGCTTTATCACGCTTCCAGTCTTGATCTTTTTCGGTGGCGCGTTTGTCGTGAAGTTGTTTGCCCTTGGCGAGGCCTATTTCAATCTTGGCACGCCCATTTTTCCAGTACATGGCGGTGGGGATCAGGGTGAAGCCTTGCGCTCGACGTTGCCGATGAGTCGGTCCAGCTCCTGGCGGTGGAGTAGGAGCTTGCGGGTGCGGGTGGGTTCCGGCTTGATGTGGGTTGAGGCTGTGGGCATTGGGGTGATGAGGCAGCCCAGCAGGAAGGCCTCGTTGCCCTTGATGTAGATGTAGCTCTCGGCCAGTTGGACACGCTTGTCCCTGAGGCTTTTTACCTCCCAGCCTTCCAGAGCGATACCCGCTTCGAAGCGGTCCTGGATAAAGTATTCATGCTTGGCCTTTTTTGTTGAGGGCGATAGTGGAACCGCCGTGACCAGCCTTTTTCTTCGATTTCTTTGCCATGGTGGTGGATTGTAAGTGACGGGGTAGGGAGGGCGCCACTATTTATCTTGGGGTGGCGGCAATGACAACTTGTCAGGTCACGCTATTTCAATGAGAATAGAAGTCGCTTTAGATGAACGGACATAAATAGAAAATCATTACTGCATGATCTATCCCTTGCCATTTTAGAGGGTGCTGTAGGCAATATGCAGGCAAGTTTTGACTCAATAAGCCAAATAAAATCAGTTGGTTGATTGGTTTTATGTTGTACTCCTGACGACTAAGGAGTTCTTTTTCTACATCCTCTGCAGGATGAGAGGAGCGGCGCTTTTTCAACACACTCCACAGAGTGTGGTTTGTGCTTTATTAGCAGCCGGCATTTGATGAAAAAAAATGGCAGGAAGCTTAGGCTCCAGGGGGAGTCCTAGATTGTCTGAACAGATTTCGATTCATGGTCAGTGGTCATCACGTTTGACATTTATTCTTGCGGCCACTGGTGCAGCGGTCGGGTTGGGTAATGTCTGGAAGTTTCCCTATTTGGTAGGAGAGAATGGCGGCGGCGCTTTCGTGCTGGTCTACCTTGTCTCGATTGCCCTGATCGGTGTACCGGTGATGATCTCTGAGGTTTTGATCGGTCGCCGGGGGCGTCAGAGCCCGATCAACAGCCTGCGTGATCTCGCCGGTGAGGCCCAGAGCAACTGTCGTTGGCAGTACATAGGCGCCTTGGGCATGGTCGCCGGCTTGATTATTACCTCCTACTACAGTGTTATCGCCGGTTGGACGCTGGCCTATGCTGTGCGCATGGCTGGAGGTGTTTTTTCCGGGGTAACCAAGGATGGTGCTGAGAGTATCTTTGCTTTCCTGGTGGGTGATCCAGAGCGGATGCTGGCCTGGCACACCCTGTTTATGGTGATGACGGTGATGGTGGTCTCCCGTGGTGTACGCTCCGGCCTGGAGCACGCTATAAAAATCCTTATGCCTGCGCTGTTCCTGTTGCTGCTGATTCTGGTGGGCTATGCTATATCTCAACCAACGACCACTTTGGGCAGGGGGTGAGGTTTATGTTCAGTATCGATTTCGCTGCGCTCACCACGGGCGGCGTGCTTACCGCCATGGGCCATGCATTCTTTACTCTCAGCCTGGGTGCGGGTGCGGTCATGGTCTACGGCTCCTATCTGCCCAGCGATGTACCCATCGCTAAAACTGTTCTTGCTGTTGCCGCTTTTGACACTATCATCGCATTACTGGCCGGGTTGGCTGTTTTTCCATTAGTCTTTGCCAGTGAGCTCGCTCCTGCAAGCGGCCCCGGATTAATTTTCCTCTCCCTGCCTATCGCCTTTGGTCACATGCCGTTGGGGTGGCTTTTCGGGACACTCTTTTTTATTCTGCTGCTGTTTGCCGCCTGGACCTCCGCCATCGCTCTGCTGGAACCGATGGTGGCCTGGTTGGTGGAGAACCGCCAGATTCAGCGGATTCGGGCTGCGGTTTGGGTAGGTCTCTTTACCTGGTTGCTTGGGGTAGTCTCCATTCTCTCCTTTGGCGCCTGGTCGTTTGAATTTGATTTTGCCGGTGAGGTGAGGCGTAACGGGTATATGACCTGCTGGATATCCTCTCTTCCAGTATTATTTTACCTATCGGCGGTTTTGCTATAGCGCTGTTTGCCGGCTGGGTGCTGCCAAAAACTTTGGTGGTAGAGGAGTTGGGGGGGAGCACTGGGACCGGTTTTCGGTTATGGTATGCCGCTATTCGAATTGTTGCGCCTGCAGCTTTACTACTGATTCTGCTGGGGGCGATTGGAGTTATTTAGTTGTCTGTTGTACATAAAAGCGCCTTGGTGGCCCATTCGGCGTCAGAGATGTTTGAGTTGGTCAACGACTTCGAGTCCTACCCACAGTTTCTTCCCTGGTGCCACTCCACCCGAGTGATATCAAGAGATGATGAGCGGCTTTGTGGTGAACTGGAGGTGGCGCGGATGGGCATTCGGCAGAAGTTCTCTACCTGCAACCGTCTCTATCCCCCTGATCGTATGGTCATCGAGTTGCAGGAAGGCCCGTTCAAAAAGCTTAGCGGCGAGTGGCGTTTTACCGCACTGCGGGAGGACGCTTGCAAGGTTGAGTTGGAGCTCGATTTCTCTTTTTCAGGTAAACTAATCGATACTGCTTTTGGTGCGGTATTCAGCCAGATTGCCAATACTCTGGTTGATTCTTTCTGTAAACGTGCGGATGAGGTGCATAGTGGCAAGTGACCAATTTGAAGTAGAAGTGGCTTATGCCCGTGACGATGAACAGCTGATTCTTACCGTTACCGGGGAGAAGGGGATGACCGTCGAACAGGCCATTGAGCGCTCAAAAATCAGTGATCACTTTCCGGAGATCGACACAGCAAAGACTAAGGTTGGTATCTTTGGTAAAGCGGCAAAAATGAATGTGGAGCTAAAATCAGGTGATCGGGTGGAGATTTACAGGCCATTGATCGCTGATCCCAAAGAGGCACGTAAGAAACGTGCGGCGGAAGGAAAGTCGCTCAAAAAAGGCACCTAAATGACGTTAACAGCCGTGCAGTTTCATCTGTTCGGCCATCTCTCTTTTCATGCCGGCTCTCACCCGTGTAGACCTCTTAGCTGTACTGAAGGGAGTTACTCTTCGGTATCGACCCCGATTTTCTGCAGTGTCTGGGTAAAAATGCCATCATCGCCGGTGTAGTCGGGGACGATAATAACCACATCCTCTGCTTTTTCACCACCTTCAGCAACGGGCTGAGGGCGGAAATCTCCATCGATCCGTATTAGGCGGTCATCCTCAAAGTAGAGGGCAATCCTTTCCTGGGTGGTCTCTCCCCCTCCTTTTTGGACTCGGTAGATGTAGTCCCAGCGCTCCTGGTGAAATACATCAACCAGCATCGGAGTTCCCATCAGGTAACTGACCTGGCTTTTAGACATACCCGGTTGTAGCTTGTTGACCACCTCCTGATCTACACGTTACCTTGTTGGATATCGGCTCGGTAGACCAGTGAAGTTTTGGCGAAGGCATCAGGAACGGCCCCGGTTAACTCTTCCATGGACGAGCAGCCGGAGGTGATCACAGCCGCAAGGCAGGCCAAAGTGACGAGGTGTTTCTGCATTCGAATTTTCCGCTTCCTGGTTGGGTGGTCTATCACCCAGATAATACCTGATTAGTTGGGATGTTTCAGCTGTACCATCTCTCTGGCGTGGGCAAGGGTCTGGCCGGTGATGTCGAGCCTCCAAGCATCCGCGCGACCTCTTCAATCCGCTGTTTCTGATCAAGTTGGGTGATGTGAGTATGGGTACGCTTTTGTTTGGACTCTTTGTGGATCAAAAGGTGTTGATGCCCCAGAGAGGCTACCTGGGGTAGGTGGGTGACGCAGAGTACTTGGCGTGACTCTCCCAGTTTTCGCAGCAGACGACCGACTATCTCTGCAACACCGCCACCGATACCGACATCCACTTCATCAAAAATCAGTGTTGGCACCTTGGCGCAGCTGATGGTGGCTACCTGAATGGCGAGGCTGAGACGGGAGAGCTCACCACCGGAGGCTACCTTGCTTAGTGGCTGAGGGGGCTGTCCCGGATTGGCGCTGAAAAGCAGCTCAATTTGGTTGAGGCCGAAGGCCGAGGCTTTTTCATCCTCAAGCGTGATTACGTCCACTTTTAGTATGCCGTTGGACATACCTAGGGAGTGGATTCCCTCAATTACCTGCTTGCTGAGTTTTTTCGCGGCAGTTTTGCGACTTTTGTCCAGTCTTAACGCCTGCTCCCGGTAGTCGCTCCAGAGTGTCGCCACCTCCTGTTCCAGATGGGATAACTGAGTAGTGGTGTTTCTCAGCTGATCCAATTCTGTGGTTAACGCCTCCTGGGTTTCGAGTAGTGCTTCCGGGCGGCAGCGATATTTTCGCGCCAAGTCGTGGATCTCTGTCAGCCGACGGTCCAGTTGATTAAGTCTGTCGGGGCTTAGCTCCAGACCGCCGCCGTAGTCTCGCAGATTAGAAGCAGCTTCTTCTACCTGGATAGCAGCACTCTCCAACATCTCACGGCTCTCTTCAAGTCGAGGGGCGGGATCATTGAGCGAGTTCAGCTCACTTAGGGCGCGATTGAGCAGGGTGAGGGCGGTTTGGTCACCATCGTTCAGGGTATTGAGTATTCGATTGCAGCTCTCGATCAGCTCGCCTGCATTGCTGAGTCGTTTATGCTCATCCAGTAGCGTCTCCAGCTCACCCACCTCAAGCTTCAACTCGTCCAACTCATTAACTTGATAAGAGAGTAGATCGATTCTGGCCTCACGCTCGAGAGAGGCAGCTGCCAGATCGGCTAGTCTCTCCTTTGCTGATTTCAAGTCATGGTGAAGTGCTGCGGTTTTTTCGCACAAAGCCTGATGGCCTGCGTAGCCGTCGAGAAGTTCCCGTTGGTGATCGCGCCGCAGCAGTGACTGGTGGGCGTGCTGGCCGTGAATATCCACCATTAGCTCCCCCAGTTGCTGCAAAGACTTTACCGGTGCGGGGCTGCCATTGATGAAGGCGCGGGAGTTTCCGGTGCGTGTCAGAACACGGCGTAGTATGCACTGGCCACAATCATCCAGGGCATTTTCTCGCAACCAATCGGCAGCGGCCCCTTTTTCGCCAATGGTGAAGCTGGCGGATATCTCAGCACGTTCACAACCATTGCGGATCATGCCGTTATCGGCTCGGTCACCCAGCACCAGGCCGAGGGCGTCGATGAGAATCGACTTGCCCGCCCCTGTCTCACCGGTAAGAGCTGTCATGCCTGGACAAAACTCCATCTCCAGGTCGGTAACAATGGCTAGATCTTTAATATGGATGTGTTGGAGCATATTTATATAAAGTTTTACTTTTAAAGTAGATGTTATCTATTTGTAATAAAAGACTATTATTATGTGTTATGCAAAGGTGTCAGATACTCGCAGGGTGCGATCGGCTCAACGCATTGCGCAGTACAACAGTCAGGTTGGATGATCTCCCCAACCCAGCTTCGCACGCAGTATATTGAAGTGATCGTGGTCATGAGGATGCAGTAGCCGTACAAGATGTGGGTGCTTGCGGATAATGATCTCCCTGCTTTTGAGCGGCAGACAGGTCTGCCCATCGCTGGTGACACGGAAATGGTCAGTATCGATATTGGGACTGACTCGTACTTCGATTGTACTGTCACCACTGACAACGACCGGCCGATTGCTCAAGGTGTGGGGGCAGATAGGTACCAGCACTATGGCATTGAGACTGGGATGGAGTAGAGGGCCGCCGCCGGAGAGAGCATAGGCGGTGGACCCTGTGGGTGTAGAGATTATCACTCCGTCGGAGCGTTGTGCATCGACAAAACTTCCATCGATATAGACCTCAAACTCTATCATTCGGGCACTGTTCCACTTATGGATCACCACATCATTAAGGGCGGTGTAGAAGGTGCCGTCTACCTCTGCGGTGAGTAGGAAACGTTGCTCCTCTTCGTAGTGACCGGTGAGTATCTGCTTTATGGCTCTTCGCATCTCATTCGGGGAGATATCGGTCAGAAAGCCGAGACGGCCCAGGTTGACGCCAAGCAGAGGGATGTCGTAGTCGGCGAGGGAGCGGGCGCTGTGCAGAAGCGTACCGTCACCACCCACTACAATGGCCAGGTCGCAGCTACTGCCGATTTCATCCAGAGTGGCCCTATTTAGAGTTAGCTCCGTAAGGCGCAGGGCGGTCTCCTCCTCCAACAAGACATCATGCCCAAGATCAAGTAGAAACCGGCTCAGTTTGACCAGTGTCTCCTGGGGTGTGGCGTCGCCGTGTCTACCTATCAGTCCTACTTTGTGGAATTTTTCTGGCATGGCTTTGATTATGCTTATTAGTGGTGATGAATCAAAATTACCACGGAGGAAATGGCCCGCCAACTGTTATCTTTGGTTAGTTGATGATAGCTTGACAGCTTAACGGTCGAAAATGATAATTTCCGGTCCCCGGCTCTCAAAATAAGACGCGTCGGCTGGACCATTTTTACAGTATCAGGCTTTGGTCTTTCCAGCAGGGGGAGGTAGAACTCTCTTCATTAGGAACCCGGTAAAAGAGTATTTTTGCCCAGTGGTCTGAGTAGTTTCATCCGAGGTTGGCAGGTGACAGAGACAAAAGGCTGAGTGGAGGAAGCGTCAACGAGCGAGCGCAGTACTTTCTAAAAGTGCTGATCGAACGCTATATAAAGGACGGTGAGCCGGTGGGATCCCGCACTCTGGCTCGTGATTCCGGTCTCGACCTCAGTCCTGCAACCATCCGAAATGTAATGTCGGACCTGGAAGAGTTGGGGCTGGTGGTCTCCCCCCACACTTCGGCAGGACGTATACCCACCGCCTCCGGCTACCGCATGTTCGTTGACTCCCTTGTTACCCTTCGACCACTGGAAGTTAATCAGGTCAAGCAGCTGCAGCACCCAGCTGGAAGGTGAGGGGGGATTCAAAAAATTCTGGTGGAATCCGCCTCCAAACTGCTCTCCGGTTTGACGCAGATGGCCGGTGTGGTGATGATGCCGCGCCGGGAGCAGGTGATCTTTCGACAGATCGAGTTTCTACCGCTCTCAGGAAGTCGCGTCTTGGCAATTCTGGTGACTCGCGAGGGCGAGGTGCATAACCGTATCGTTGAGACGAGTAAAAACTACTCAGCCTCCGAGCTGGAGCAGGCGGCCAACCTGCTTAACCAACATTACGCCGGTGAAGGGCTGGAAGAGATGCATCGACGACTGGTGTCGGATATGCGGGAGACCAAGAGTAGTATGGATCGGATCATGGCCCGTGCCCTGGAGATGGCAGAGCAGGTGATAGACAGTACCAACAGCAGTAGTGACTATGTCATGGCCGGTCAGACCAACCTAATGGGGTTTAATGAATTCACTCAGGTGGAGCATCTGCGGGAGCTGTTCGACTCATTTTCAGAGAAACATCAACTGCTGCAGCTGCTCGATGCATCGATGCAGGCCAAGGGGGTTCAGCTGTTTATCGGAGAGGAGTCCGGCTATAAAACCCTGGATCAGTGCAGCCTGGTTACAGCCCCCTACGGCAACGACGATCAGGTGGCGGGTGTGCTGGGCGTGGTTGGTCCCACCCGCATGGCTTATGATCGGGTCATTCCTATCGTCGATATTACTGCAAAAATACTTGGTGCGGCCTTGAAATCCCGTTAACCACCCCCAACTTGTGGTTGTTCATTTAACTATGGCACTCCGGAATTGCCCAGTGAGAGCCCATGATTGTCCAAATATCACGTTTTTTACAGAGAGCTCGAGGAAGAATAATGTCAAAAGATCAGGAGGTAACCGCAGAGGAGGCCGAGGTCGAGGCCCCTGAAACAGTTGACCAGGAGACCGAGGCCGCAGAGCAGGCGCCCGAATCCATGGAGGCTCTCTCATCTGAAGAGCTGGTCCTGATGTTGGAAGATGCGCGCAGCAAGGCCGACGAACACTGGAATCAGTTGATCCGCAGCAAAGCTGAAATGGACAATCTGCGCAAGCGCCAGGAGCGCGATCTGGAAAATGCCCACAAATATGCCCTGGAACGTTTTGTCAATGAACTGTTGCCGGTGCGCGACAGCATGGAGTTGGGACTGCTCGCCTCCCAGGGTGAAAATGCTGATGTAGAGAAACTGCGCGAGGGTACTGAGCTGACCCTGAAACTGTTTGGTGATGTGATGGAGAAGTTCAGTGTCCTCCAGATTAATCCCGAAGGTGAGCCGTTCAATCCGGAACTGCATCAGGCGATGACCATGATCCCACGGATGATGTCCCCCCCAACACCGTCGTAACGGTAGTTCAGAAGGGATATAGCCTCAATGGACGCCTTGTGAGGCCTGCGATGGTGATGGTCTCTCAGGGGTAAGCATTAAAAGTAGACGAACAGGCTTGAATAAGCGGGCGTAACACCCCATCTGCACAATAACCCGAATTATTTTAAGAATTAAAGATTTACCAGACTGGAGATACCTGAAAATGGGAAAAATCATCGGAATCGACCTGGGCACCACCAACTCCTGCGTAGCAGTGATGGAAGGTGACCAAACCCGCGTTATCGAAAACAGCGAAGGCGATCGCACTACCCCCTCAATTGTCGCTTTCGGTAGTGACGGCGAGATACTGGTCGGTCAGTCTGCAAAACGCCAGGCAGTAACCAACCCTACAAACACATTGTATGCCATCAAACGCCTGATCGGCCGTCGTTTCGAAGACGATGTGGTACAGCGTGATATCAGCATGGTGCCTTACAAGATCGTCAAAGCGGACAACGGTGATGCTTGGGTTGAGGCCAACGGCAAGAAGATGGCCGCCCCCGAGGTTTCCGCCAAAATTCTCCAGAAGATGAAGAAGACTGCTGAGGATTATCTTGGCGAAGATGTGACGGAAGCGGTGATTACCGTTCCCGCCTATTTCAACGACTCCCAGCGTCAGGCAACAAAAGATGCCGGTCGTATTGCCGGTCTGGATGTAAAGCGTATCATCAACGAGCTACCGCCGCGGCCTTGGCCTACGGCATGGACAAGAAACGCGGTGATCAGAAACTGGCAGTCTACGACCTTGGCGGTGGTACCTTCGATATCTCCATCATTGAGATCGCTGAGATCGATGGTGAACACCAGTTTGAAGTGCTCTCCACCAACGGTGATACCTTCCTCGGTGGCGAGGATTTCGATATGCGGATTATCGATTTCCTGGTGGAAGAGTTTAAAAAGGAACAGGGCTTCGATCTACGTAATGATCCCCTGGCCCTGCAGCGGCTGAAAGAGGGTGCGGAGAAAGCGAAGATCGAGCTCTCATCCGGTCAGCAGACCGACATCAATCTACCCTACATTACCGCTGATGCCACCGGTCCCAAACATCTCAACATCAAGCTGACCCGCTCCAAGCTGGAAGCACTGGTTGAAGAGCTGGTCACCCGTACCATCGATCCCTGCAAAACGGCCCTTAATGATGCGGGCTGGATGCGGATGAGATTGACGAAGTGATCCTGGTAGGTGGCCAGAGCCGTATGCCCAAGGTGCAGGAATTGGTCGAGAAGTTCTTCGGCAAAGCGCCTCGCAAAGACGTCAACCCGGATGAAGCTGTGGCCATCGGTGCTGCAGTTCAGGGCGGCGTACTTGGCGGTGAAGTAAAAGATGTATTGCTTCTTGACGTTACTCCACTCTCACTCGGTATTGAGACCATGGGTGGCGTGATGACCAAGCTGATTGATAAGAACACCACCATTCCTACCAATGCCAGTCAGGTATTCTCGACGGCCGATGACAATCAGACGGCGGTTACCGTCCATGTGCTTCAAGGTGAACGTGAGCAGGCGTCCGCCAACAAATCACTGGGTCGTTTCGATCTGACCGACATCCCTCCGGCCCCTCGCGGTATGCCACAGATTGAGGTGAGCTTCGATATTGATGCCAACGGTATTCTTCATGTCTCTGCTAAAGATAAGGCAACAGGCAAGGAGCAGTCGATTATCATCAAGGCCTCCTCCGGCCTCAGCGATGATGAAGTCGACCGCATGATCAAAGATGCAGAAGCCAATGCCGATGAAGACCGTAAATTCCAGGAATTGGTACTGGTTCGTAACCAGGCTGATAGCATGATCCACGCCATCAAGAAGTCGATGGAAGAGCTGGGTGATGACAAGCTGGAAGAAGGCGAAAAGGAGTCTATCGAGGCCGCCATCAAGGATCTCGAAGAGGCGCTGAATGGTGATGACAAGGATGATATAGAAGCCAAGACCAAGACCCTTACCGATGCTTCAGCCAAGATGGCCGAGCGCCTCTATGCCGATAAGGGTAGTGATGCTGAAGCCGCTGCTGCCGCTGCGGGTGCGGGTGAAGGCGACTCTTCCGGTGCCGATGACGATGTCATCGATGCTGAGTTTGAAGAGGTTAAAAACGATAAGTAAGCAGGAATCCAACGGGCGATCAACGCCCGCTTAACAACCACAAAAGCGTGGGGGTGTGGAGAGTGAGTAATACTTTCTGTGCTTTCACGCTTTGATGGTTTGCGAAATAGATCAACTATGTCGAAGCGTGACTATTACGAAGTTCTGGGTGTAAGCAAGAATGCCAGCGAGGCCGAGCTTAAAAAGGCCTATCGCCGATTGGCAATGAAACATCACCCTGATAGAAATACCGGTGACCAGGCAAAAGATGCCGAGAAGCACTTCAAAGAGGTCAAAGAGGCCTATGAAGTGCTCTCTGATGCCCAAAAACGAACCGCCTATGACCAGTTTGGCCATGCCGGAGTCGACCCTTCCATGGGCGCCGGTCGTGGCCCCGGGGGTGATGGCGGTTTCAGTGATGTGTTCAGTGATGTCTTTGGTGATATTTTCGGTGGTGCCGGCAGGGGTGGCGGCCCCAGAGTCCATCGTGGTGCCGATTTGCGCTACAACCTGCAGGTCACCCTGGAGGAGGCCGTAACGGGCACCAAGGCCAAGATTCGCATCCCGACAATGGTGAAGTGCAATCCATGTAATGGTACGGGTGCCAGAAAAGGCTCTAAGCCAAAAACCTGTGATACCTGCGGTGGTCACGGTCAGGTGCGTATGCAGCAGGGCTTTTTCTCTGTGCAGCAGACATGCCCAAGCTGTCGTGGTAAGGGATCAATGATTGATGATCCCTGTCCTGCCTGCCGTGGTGCAGGCCGGGTACAGGAGCACAAGACACTCACAGTGAATGTTCCCGCCGGCGTTGATAACGGCGACCGCATCCGTCTAAGTGGAGAGGGAGAAGCGGGAGATAGTGGTGGGCCTTCCGGCGACCTCTACGTACAGATCGCGGTCAAGGAGCACGCGATCTTCAGTCGCGAAGAGAACAACCTCTACAGCGAGGTACCTATTGGTTTTGTTAAAGCGGCCCTGGGTGGAGAACTCGAAGTACCGACTTTAGATGGCAAAGTGGTATTGAAGATACCCATGGGTACACAATCCGGCAAACTGTTCAGAATGCGTGGTAAGGGTGTCAAACCGGTACGTGGCGGCCCTGTGGGCGATCTGCTCTGCCGAGTGACAGTGGAGACGCCGGTAAACCTGACGGATAAGCAGAGGGATCTTCTGAAGAAGTTTGACGTTACCATGAAGGGTACCGGTGCCAAACACAGCCCCCAGTCTTCAAATTGGATGGATGGTGTGAAGAAATTTTTTGAAGGTATGGGGTTTTAGAAAAAAGTTGTCAGTTAGCAGTTGTCAGTGGTGGTAACTGTTGAGAAAAAGCTGAGCTTCTCACCATACTACCCGATATTATTTCTGACAACTGACAACTGACAACTGACAACTGACAACTGACAACTGACAACTGACAACTGACAACTGACAACTGACAACTGACAACTGACAACTGACAACTGACAACTGACAA
>MOXG01000011.1_pt1 | contig 49724 bp, 68 predicted proteins | sample 1471191 | NCBI WGS metagenome assembly MOXG01 (sample SAMN05806437, study PRJNA327811) | mollusc metagenome | isolation source: Phylotype C (NB3) bacterial symbionts from gill | host: Thyasira cf. gouldii | place: Canada: Bonne Bay, Newfoundland | collected 2010-08-19
CTGTCCGAGAATAGGAGCCGTAGCGAGGGGAAGCCATTTTGAGTCCATTTTTTTGATCATTTGAGGCGAATAGTCGCTCTTATTCAACGAAAATGAGCGAAAAAATGGGCCAAAAGGGCTTTTCCGCAGTAGGTTCTCTATTCTCGGACAGGCTCCTAGTCATTAAAAGAGCGACGATGAGAGCTCATTGACCGCTGCAAGCATCTCAGGGTCATCGGTGAGGGCCTGTGCAATGGCCCCACGGCAGGCTGCCACCGGATCAACATCAGAGGTGATCAGTTTCGCTGCATGAACCAGTAAGCGCGTACTGGCCCCCTCCTCCAAGCCACTGCCCTTTAGATTACGGGTCATGGCGGCAAACTGCACCAGCCGTTGTGCGATGCCAAGCTCAACACTGGACTCTTTGACCACAATTCGAGCTTCCAGCTCTGCATTCGGGTAATCAAACTCCAGGGCAACAAAACGCTGGCGGGTGCTCTGCTTCAGATCTTTGAGAACACTCTGGTAACCCGGATTGTAGGAGATCGCCAGAGCAAAATCGGCGGAGGCCTCTACCAGAGTGCCGAGTTTCTCCACCGGCAGGATACGGCGATCATCAGCCAGGGGATGAATCACCACCATGGTGTCCTTGCGCGCCTCGACAACCTCATCAAGATAACAGATGCCTCCCGCTTTCACCGCCTGGGTGAGGGGGCCGTCGATCCAAACTGTCTCGCCCCCTTTAACCAGGTAGCGCCCCACCAGATCGGAGGCTGTAAGGTCGTCGTGACAGGAGACGGTGATCGAGGGGCGCTGCAGGCGCCACGCCATATACTCCATAAAACGAGTTTTTCCGCAGCCTGTTGGTCCTTTCAGCAGCACCGGTAACTTGTTGCGATAAGCGCCCTCAAAGAGGGTAATCTCATCACCGGTGGCTGGTAGTAAGGCTCACTTTTCACCTTATACTCATCCAGTCGTAATTCTCTGTTCTCCACAGGGGCTCCTATAGGAAAGTTATCAGTTGGCAGTTGGCAGTGGCTGCGTAAAAAATGGTTCGGTGATAGCAGCACCTTCTCGTGCTTCACAACCTGAAGCAATAGTCAGTCTGATATTTCACCGTGAAGTTTTACAACATGGGAACTTTAGGGTTTGTGACTGAGCACTGCCAGACAAATCATGAGGATCTATCAAATGATCTACTACTCTTCACTCAACTCTTTATGGTGTTCTGCGATAGTCACACGGTTTCGCCCTTGAGCCTTGGATCGGTAAAGCGCCTGATCTGCACGTTTAGCCATTGATTCACGGTCATCTCGCGGACGCCAGATGGTTGCACCCAAGCTGGTGGTCATCTGCCTATCACCGGGAAGGCATAATTTTCAACGGCACTGCGGACGGTTTCAGCCACCACTTCCATTCCTTTCAGATCGGCACGTGGCAACATGATAAAGAACTCATCTCCACCCCAGCGGGAGAGCAGATCATATTTACGGATATTGGACTCCACCACCGCCACCAGGCTTTTGAGAACACGATCTCCAACATCATGACCTAACGTGTCATTCACCCGTTTGAAGTTGTCGAGATCTAGCATGATCAGGCCCAATTGACGACCACCCTGAGCTGTATTGCTAATCTGCTGATCCAGAACCTCTTCAAACTTGGTGCGATTTACAGCACCGGTCAATCGGTCAGTTGTAGCCAGATGTTTAAGCTCCTTATGGTGCTTTATATGTTTGGTAACATCACGGTGCGACTCTATGATCTGGATCACCTCTCCCTCTTCACTCAGAATCGGCGTTGCATGTATCTCCACATAAAAAGGAAGCCCTTTGAGTCAAAATGCTTGTGTACTATGTTGGTAGGCTGTTTGCTCTCTAGAATAGTCTGAATTGGACAGGGCTCATCTTCGGAATCACAGGGCTTGTCTGTCTTGTGAGAGAGTTGATAGCAGGTCATCCCCTGCAGCATTCCCTGGTCTGTCAGATAGGCATCGCAAGCCGCCTGGTTGGCGGAGATAACCTGATGATTACTCACATCCAGGACCAGTGTGGGATCTGCAATGGAATCAACCACCTTCTGTATAAAGGCGCGTGACTGCTCCAGCTCCTGTTCCGCCGACTTCAAGGGGCTGATATCCGTAACATAGGAGTAAAACTCGATCACCTTACCCTGTTCGTTGCGCTCCACACGAACCGTATCGCTGACCCAGCGATACTCTCCACTCTGGTCGACCAGGCGAAAAGGAGAGCGACTGAATGTGGAGTGGCCGGCTGCAAGCCCAGCCTCCAATTCATTAGTAAGGGTGGCTATATAGGTTGGCTCCACAATGCTCGCCAATCCAAGCCCCTCCTTGAGAAACTGATCCGGTGAATAGCCAAGGACCTGTTGCAGATTTCCAGAAACATAGACCACCGGCCAGCCGAATTCGTTACGCCAGCGGAAGATCACTGCCGGGCCGACAGCAAAAATATCACGCTCTTGTTCGATACGCTGATGGAGCTCACTCAACTTGGCTGTAGTGCGGTGGCGCTGCTGTATATTCCAGAAAAGAATCATAGCGCCCAGGATCACCAGCAAAACGGTGAAAACTATCATCGGGATAGCAGGCTGCAGGGCCGTCAGGTGGGCCTCCGACACATCTTCATCAGTCAGCCGATGAACAATCACTGTCGCGCAGTGCCGACAGATCTCCTGCCCACCCCCTCCTATCATCAGCCAGGAGAACGTGTACACCTCTCCCAGTTTGGTCTTGATCTGTCCTTGCGATACCCCCTGCATCTGCTGCCAAACCGCTACCTGCTGCATGGAGAATTGATCCTGCGCCCTACCGTTGAACATAAATCCCCAGGATTGATCCGCCCTGAAGCTGATCAGGTATTCACCGTTACTATTCAGCATCGCAGTTCTGCCGGGCAGCATACTGTTAAGTCTACCCAGGTGCCTCAGCAAGGTATTGCCCAGGTAGTTCAAAATGACCACACCCCCTTTTTCACCACGACTATCAGCAGCCGGCATAGCAAAGCGAATCATCGGTTTGAAAGGGAGTTCAACCTCCTTATGCTCGATATTGAGATCGAAGGGTGAGACATAGAGTTCTCCGACCGCCTTAATAATACTGTCAGTGAAATAGTAGCGGTGCCGCTTCGACTGCAGCTGGTCATTGGGAACGGCCATCGCTTTGCTACCGTCCAGATTAATCCTTATCCTTTCATCCCCTCGACTATCGAGAAAGCGTATCTGATCATATCGCTGTTTGCTGGTACTGAAATTTTGATAATTTTGTACCAGTGTATTGTCTGGGGTTTTCTCCCCTTCTTCCGCAAACTTATCCAAGTAGAGTATCAGTTCCGGCATTGAAGCGAGGTAGCTCAAATCGCTGCGCACATAGGAGAGTTCCGCTTCCATGACAGAGTGTTGGCGTGCAACGCCTTGCTCGGCTTGTGTGGCGAGGCGGGATGCAACCAGTTGATGCTGTTGATTAAGGAACAACCCAAGCAACGTCGCCATGATAGCGACCAGAATAAACAGAAATCCAAGGTATCGTTGCCACATACCTAGTGGTCCAACTCCTGCCGGCCATCAGTGGCTTTGACGCGCTCTCTGAAAACCACTACGGCACCGGTTATCTGATCCCCTTCGAAGATCGGGGTACTGACATATTCTGTAGCAATACTGCTGCCGTCTTTACACCAGAACAGCTCATCCGTCCCCCTATGTACGATACCGGATAACAGTGCGGCGGTAATGGGACACTCAGACACAGGAAATGGGCTACCATCTGGACGGCTATGGTGCCACATCGAATGGCTGTCATGCCCAATCAACTCATCCACTTCATAGCCGAGAAGGCTTGCCGCAGCGGGATTGACGAAGCTGTGTTTACCCTCTTTATCCAATCCGAAAATACCGTCACCGGCAATATCGAGTATCAGGGTTTTCTGGCTCTGCTCAGCCTTGAGTTCATACTCCAGTGCCTTGAGGTCTGTAATATCATCAAACACCCCGACCAGATACTTGATAATACGCTTCTCATCCCGCACCGCACTCAAAGTAAACTGTACCCATGTGCTCCCGCCATGGCGAGACTTGATCTGAGTCTGCACCATGAACTGACTGATATCACCGAGACGCATCAACTCAAAACGGGCAGTCACTATAGGCAGGCTTTCTGCCCGCAACAGGTCAGTGACGTTGATCTGACGCAGTTCCACCTCACTGTAACCACTGATCTCGGAGAGGCGATGATTGGCCTTTTTTATTACGCCGGTGGGAGAGGCAAAGACAAAACCCACTGCAACTTGCTGAAACAGAGAACGAAACTGCTCTTCACTCTCCACCATGGACTCTCGCTGCCGGTGCAACCGACGATTGAGTCGTGCCACATTCACAATCAGAGCGCTCTGGGTGATCAGCACCACTAATAAGATGAGGATCCAGTACCAGTAACGCTGCAGAACCGACAACAGGCTGACCTCGCTACTACGGTCATAGGGGGGTAGGTCCATCGCCTTGAGAATGTCATGCACTTGCTGGTAGTTCTGCGGGATGCTCCAACCACTGATCTTGGCATTAACAGCAGCTTGATCCGTCTCTTTCATCCGCAGCAGTGCCAGCGCCACTTCGCGAGACAGCTCATCCGTAACATGCTTCAATTCAGAGATAGGCCACTCCGGCACCAACTCGCTACTCAGCAGCAGTGGAAAGCCTCTCTGTTGCGCCGGTTAATAACACGTATTGCAGCGAGGTCGAGTTGACTCTCCTCAGCCATCCGTTCCAGGGTATCGGTGCGAACAACCCCGGCATCCACCCTGCCGGCCAGTACATCCTTTACTACCTGGTCGTGGGTACCGGAGAATGTAAGCAGATCCAGGCCATCTATATCCCCCCCACCCTTCTCTATGGCATGGCGACCGAGAATCCAACCCCCCAGCGAGGTTTCGTGTACCGCCGCCAACCGCTTGCCATTCAGATCCTGCCAACCGTTGACCTCCTTATTATCAGCACGAACAAACACCACACTACCAAACATACTGGCGGACTGGTTGTTGGCGACACGATTCTTCATGGTGAGAATGCGTCTGACCCCATAGTCCACTGACAGGCCAACGTAGATAGCCGAATTGACGATAACAAAATCAATCAAACCGTTGTGGACAACCGGAGGAATCTCATCGAAGTCCAGGGGAACGATCTCGAATTGCCGTTTTGAACTTGCGACGGTGAGATAGTCTGCCATTGCCTGCCACTTGACCCGGGCCACCTGTTCACCACGTTTTGCCAAGACGCCTATCCGAACTTTTTGCGGCGGCATGGAGTCGGCGATAGAGAGGGGCACTAAACCCAAAGAGATGATTAAAGCTGTAAGTGCCCGAAGAGCAAATAGGGCGCGAGAGAAATTCATCTGGTTCTTTCGATACTCATTGAGTTTTTGTCTTGAGAATACAATTTTTTTTCGTAGGATCTCTGCCTGCAATTGGCTTAACGGCTCTTCCTCATAAAGCAGGGATAGCCCAACTATTAATTACGAAAACCCCCACATTGATGTAATTTAGATCAATTCAAGTCATCATGCCACCGTACGATAAATCCCAGGCGTATAATTCCTTTTCTTGTGGGCCGGCCACAAAAAACCCCGAACCAAAAAGGCACGGGGTTATTGTTGGCCAAGGCCGACAGATGTCAGTTTAGGACACTTACTCAGCAAACGGGTGACGTAAGATAAGTGTCTCTTTACGGTCAGGGCCGGTGGAGATGACATCGATGGGAACACCGGTCAGCTCCTCAACCTTCTTCAGGTAGCTGCGGGCATTCTCCGGCAGATCGTCAATGTTCTTGGTGCCGACGGTGCTCTCACTCCAACCCGGCATCTCGATATAGACTGGCTCACACTTCTCGAAACCGTCTGCACCTACGGGCGGAGCATCAACCTCTTTTCCGTCCAGCATATAGGAGGTGCAGATCTTCAGTGTCTCCATACCGTCCAGTACGTCCAGCTTGGTAATACAGATGCCGGTGACACTGTTGATATCCAGTGAGCGGCGCAATGAAACAGCATCAAGCCAGCCACAGCGGCGCTGACGACCAGTGGTGGCACCAAACTCATGCCCTTTTTCACCCAGGTACTGACCGGCCTCATCGAACAGCTCGGTGGGGAAAGGTCCGGCACCCACGCGAGTGGTGTAAGCCTTGACAATGCCGAGTATGTATCGAGATGACGGGGGCCAATACCGGAACCGCTGGCTGCGCCACCGGCAGTGGTGTTGGAAGAAGTAACGTAGGGGTAGGTGCCGTGATCAATGTCCAACAGTGCACCTTGAGCACCCTCGAACATGATGCTGCGGCCTTCGGCACGCATCTTGTGCAGGGTACCGGTAATATCTTCAGCCAGAGGGGCGAGACGCTCAGCCTGGGCCAGTGCCTGATCCAGCACCATCTGGTAATCGACGGTCTGGTATTTGTAATAATGCTCCAGTGCGAAGTTATGGTACTCCATCACCTCTCGCAGACGCTCGGTAAAGTGCTCGGTATCCAGCATCTCACCAAAGCGCAGCCCACGGCGAGACACCTTATCTTCATAGGCGGGACCGATACCACGGCCGGTGGTACCGATGGCCTTTTTACCACGGGCGTGCTCACGCGCCTGATCGAGCGCAATGTGGTAAGGCAGAATGAGCGGGCAGGACTCACTGATACCGAGACGACTGGAGACCGGGATACCGCCCTTCTCCAACATATCCATCTCTTCGAGCAGCGCCTCGGGAGAGAGAACAACGCCATTACCGATGAGGCAGCGGACACCTTCACGCAGGATACCCGAAGGAATCAGGTGAAGGACGGTCTTCTGACCATCAATTACCAGTGTATGGCCGGCATTGTGTCCACCCTGGAATCGAACCACCGCTTCAGCGCGGTCGGTAAGCAGGTCAACAATTTTGCCTTTACCTTCATCACCCCATTGGGTGCCGATAACAACAACGTTCTTACCCATCATTTATTCTCTGTTTAGAATCAAAGTATGCTTTTGAGCCCTGGCGAAATTCACACTGCCACGACAACCCAATCATCACCCTGTTTTTCCAGGATCTCCCCACAACCCATCTCCCTGGGCCCACCTGACTGTCCAGGCAGTACGTTGATGACACGGCGCCCAAGGCTCCGTAGCTCATCGATTTTATTGCGCAATGCCGGATCTTCCGACAGGGGCGCTAAGATACCTGTTACCTGCTTATCATCCTCGACGGTGCGCAACTGGAAAAGCTGTTTCAAATCGGCACTGAAGCCACAGGCTGGGCGCGCCCGGCCGAATACATGGCCAATATCATCATAACGACCACCGCGCGCTACCTCTTCGCCCACACCGGGCACAAAGGCGGCAAATACCACGCCGGTGTGATAGTGGTAACCACGCAATTCAGCCAGATCGTAATGAACCGGCAACTCAGGGCGTCGCTCAGCGAGGAGTGACGACAGCCGTTCCAACTGTTCCAGCGCAGATATTACATCTTCATTGGCATCCGCCAAAACTTCTCTTGCTCGGATCAGCGCATCATCACCACTCAGATGGGGCAATTCCACCAGCATCCGTCGCATGTTCTCAGTAATATCAAATTCGCTCAGCAGCGATTCGATCTCCGGTACCGCCTTGCGCTGCAGCGTATCGAACAGCGCATGCTCCTGCTGTTTGTCCAGTCCGGCCTGACGACTCAAACCACGGAAGATGCGACATGACCCAGATCCATGTAGAGATTCTCAAGGCCCGACTGCTGCAGTGTCTGGATCATCAGGGAGATGATCTCATGGTCACTCTCGACACCGGCATGGCCATACAACTCCCCACCAACCTGAAGTGGTGAGCGGGAACCAGAGAAACCGCTGCTGCGGGTATTGAGAACGCTACCAAGGTAACAGAGTCGGGTCGGTGTTGTATGCCGTAGCTGGTGAGCATCAATCCGAGCCGCTTGCGGGGTGATGTCTGCACGAATACCCATAGTCCGGCCACTGATCTGGTCCGTAACTTTGAAGGTGCGCAGATCAAGATCACCACCGGTACCGGTAAGCAGCGATTCCAGATACTCAATGAGCGGGGGCATCACCAATTCGTAGCCCCAGCTATGGAAGAGATCGAGCAGTTCTCGACGCATTTTCTCAAGTGTCTGGGCTTGGGGAGGCAGTACCTCAGCAATTCCCTCTGGCAACAGCCAGTGCTCTGTTTTATTCATTTTCATCAATTCACAAGATAGAGAGTGACAACACCCAGCACCATGCTCACAAAACCACCGACACGCAGACTATGATCGTCCATTTTAGCCGCTGTCATCATCATTTTCCGCATGCCGTTAGGGCTAAGGAAAGGTAGAAAACCTTCAATTACCATTAGCAGAGCAAATGCAATTAGCAGTTCGTGCCACATAATCCTGTCCAAAAAAAAGCCGGGATAGCATACCCAGCGTGTTTATGAAGTCTCTGAGGACAGACCGCTTATTGTCGCATCCCTAATATAGATTGTCTATTTCAAAACCCGGTTTTACCAAGTTGAGCTTACGTCCAGGCGGACGCGGGTCTGTGAGCAGATCGCAACCAGCACCCCACCCCGGAGAAGAGACCGGAGTGGGGTACGATTACTGACGACCTTCCTGATTCTTGAAATACTGGAAGAACTCAGAGTCCGGCTCCAACACCATCATATCGCCACCTTGGCTGAAGACCTTTTTGTAGGCGGTCAGGCTGCGATAAAATGCATAAAACTCGCGATCTTGATTGTAGGCGGCGGCATAGACCGCAGTCGATTTTGCATCGCCCTCACCCCTTAACTCCTCCGCTGTCTTGTACGCATCTGCAAGGATAACAATACGTTGGCGATCGGCATCGGCACGAATTTTTTCTGCAATCTCAGAACCTTGGGCACGCAGCTCGGAAGCCACACGCTCACGCTCGGCACGCATACGATCATAAACCGAACCACTCACCTCCTGAGGCAAGTCGATTTTCTTTACCCGCACATCAAGGATCTCAACACCTAGTTCCCCCGCCTTTTCATCGGAATCCTTTGTCAGCAGGGCCATGATCTCCGAGCGTTCACCCGAGACCACTTCCTTAATGGTGCGCTTACCAAACTCATCACGCAGGCTGGTATTGATACGCTCTGCCAGCAGTCGGCCTGTGGTGTTCGGGTTACCGCCGGTAGAACGATAGTACTGAGCTACATCGGCAATACGCCACTTGGCGAAGGAGTCAACAATCACGTCCTTCTTCTCGATCGTCAGGAAGCGTTCAGGACGGGTATCGAGTGTCTGGATACGGCCATCGAACTTCTTCACGTCGTGAATAATCGGCACTCTCCAGTGTAAACCCGGAGCATAATCAGCATCGACAATCTCACCCAGTCTGAGTTTCAGTGCCAGTTCCCACTGGTTGACGATAAACAGTGAAGAGAGGCCGAAGGCGGCCGCCAGAACGATTAGGACCCCGGTAAACGTACTTTTCCCGCTCATCAGCGAACCCTCCTGCTACGGCTGCCATCCATGTCGGTGTCAGGTGTTCTTCGCTCTGACCCGGTTGTATTGATAGTTGTCACACTACTACTCGTAGTTTCACGGGTGCTGCTTCCTTGGATAAGCTTATCCAGCGGCAGATACATCAGGCTATTACCACTCTTCACATCCATAATCACCTTGTTGGTATTCGACAGCACCTCTTCCACCGTATCCAGATAGAGACGCTTGCGAGTCACTTCCGGTGCTTTCTTGTACTCGGCCAAAACCGCCTGGAAACGCGAAGCCTCACCCTGAGCCTCCGCAATCACCTTTGCACGATAAGCGTTGGCATCAGCGAGACGCCGAGATGCGGCACCACGCGCCTTCGGCACCACGTCATTGGAGTAAGCTTCCGCCTGATTCTCCTTGCGCTCTTTATCCTCACGCGCCTTGATAGCGTCATCGAATGCACTCTTTACCTGCTCAGGCGGCTTCGCCGAGTCGATGTTGACACTGGTCACCTCCAGGCCGGTACGGTAGCTATTGAGCAGATCCTGTGTACGCCGTTTAATATCGCTGGCAGTAGATCCACGCCCCTCGGTGAGAATGAAGTCGAGGTCTGATTTACCGATAGTTTCACGCACTGCTGTCTCAGTTGCATCACGAATCGTCTTATCGGGGGACTGATCCTGAAACAGGTAATCGGCCGCATCCTGGATACGTGACTGCACAGTGAGTTCGATATCGACGATATTTTCATCCTTGGTCAGCATCAACGCCTTGTGACGGAAGGATGAAATCTGATCGACGTTGACTTTGAGCACCTCTTCGGCGAAAGGAATGAGCAGGTGTGGACCTGGTTCTGTCACTGCTTGATAGGCACCAAAACGCAGTAGCACACCGCGCTCTGCAGGTGCCACCGTATAAAAGCTCTTGAAGGCCAGAAGTAGGAGAACAGCGACAGCCACCAATACCGCAATGCCTTTGCCGCCGGGAGTCGGTGCAGTAATGGAGCCACCTCCACCGTTACCGCTACCGTTGCCTTTTCCGCCGAAGATGCCTCCCAGCTTCTCCTGCATTTTTTTTACCACTTCGTCAAGATCAGGCGGCCCTTGGTCGCCGCCCTTTCCGCTCCAGGGATCTTTTTTATCCCCACCCGGTTCATTCCAGGCCATCGAACACTCCAAATTTCTTAATGATAAGTTAGTCTATGTAGACTGCCCAACACCTCATGCGACGTATCCGACAGCTCTGGATTCTATTACTTTATCTACCGATCAGGCTAGTACTTCTAACATTTTCTCTTTCCGGGCCAGTTGCTGGTAAATCTTCTTTGGCAGCGTTATCTCCAGCTCCCACCCCCCCGTGTCGTTAATTTGCTCGGAAACGACTCCACCGAGTTCAAACAACCTTGCACGTAATCGTCCATCTGTAGGTTGTAAGTGTAATACCTTATGAACCTGCTCCTGGTGAAAAAATTCAGCCAGCGCCTCCAGAAGCAGTTCAGTACCCGCACCACTGTGGGCGGAAAGCCAGATCCGTCGAATCAGCCATCCTCTCCCCTTTCAACCTTCGGTTCCAATCCTTCATCAAGGTCAATCTTGTTGTAGACCTCGATCTGCGGAATCTCATCAGCACCAATCTGCTTTAGAACACTGTTGACTTCGGTAACGCAGACCGATCGCTGCGGGCTGACAGAGTCGATAACATGTAGCAGAAGAGTCGCCTCGGATGTCTCCTGCAGCGTCGACTTGAAGGCTGCCACCAACTCATGAGGCAGATGGGAGATAAAACCAACCGTATCAGCCAGCACCATAGCACTCTCGCAGCCCAGTTCAACCGTCTCAGGGTAGGGTCGAGGGTGGCAAACAGCTGGTCTTCAGCATAAACACCCGAATTGGTAAGGTGATTGAATAGCGTTGATTTTCCGGCATTAGTATAACCCACCAGTGAAACGGTGGGGATCTCAGCCTTACCTCTGGCCCTTCTTCCTTGATCCCGTTGACCTTCAACCTTTCTCAGCCTGCGCCGGATCTGGGAAATACGGTTATTCAGCAACCGTCGGTCGGTCTCAAGTTGAGTCTCACCCGGGCCACGCAGACCAATACCGCCTTTCTGACGTTCAAGATGCGTCCAGCCGCGCACCAAACGAGTGGAGAGATGGCGTAGCTGTGCAAGTTCAACCTGCAGCTTTCCTTCGAAAGAGCGTGCCCGCTGGGCAAAAATATCGAGAATCAATCCGGTACGATCAACCACGCGACACTGAAACTCACGCTCCAGGTTACGCTCCTGACTCGGCGACAGTTCGTGACTGAAAATCACCAACTCCGCTTCCTCTGCGAGAATGGTCTGCCGTACCTCCTCTGCTTTACCCCGCCCGATATAGAGGCGGGCGTCGGGGGCCTTGCGACTACCAACAATCAAAGCTACAGGCAGAGCACCGGCAGAGACTGCCAGATCCTCAAATTCAGAAAGCTCCTCAGGATCGGGCTTGTTGCCAAAGTCTATATGTACAAGAACGGCTCTCTCGCCAATCTTCGGGCGTTCAAACATCTATAACGTCCAGGGATGTAGATCGGCGTAAAAACAATTCAGATGATAGCAGAGTCTAACCTCAGTCAATCGATTACGGTCAATAGTTGCCCGGCTCCGACTCCGACTCTGGCGTTGAGGTGTGCTCGGGATTCAACTGAAGTTTGACATTGCGTGCCGGCACCACAGTTGAAATCGCGTGCTTGTAGACCATCTGACTGACGGTGTTTTTCAGCAGCACCACAAATTGGTCAAATGACTCTATCTGTCCCTGCAGTTTGATTCCGTTCACCAGAAAGATCGAGACGGGAACCCGCTCTTTTCGTAAAGCATTGAGGAAAGGGTCTTGTAAGCTCTGCCCCTTGGACATCTAAATTCTCCTTGTTTTTTCCAGTATTTTATTGGTTGATAGATACCGGAACAAAAAGGCGTCCGGGTAAAAAAATCTACTCAACGAAATTAAGTATAGTAGAATAAATCAATGATATACCTATCAGGTGAGGCTTTGGCGAATAATTTTCAAGGCCTGTTCAAGAATATTGCCTGAATCTTCATCCAGCCAGTGTATCTCGGGGTCTGACCTGAGCCAGGTGAACTGGCGTTTTGCCAGCTGCCGGGTGGCAATAATCCCCCTCTCCTTCATCGTCTCCCAGTCCCACTCGCCCAAAAGATACTTCAACATTTGACGGTAGCCCACCGAACGCATCGACGGCAGTTCCGGTGACAAATCCCCGCGCTGTAGTAGTCGGCGCACCTCCTCTTCGAAGCCCTGATCCAACATCATCTCAAAACGTTCAGCTATCCGTCCGTGCAGCACCGCTCTATCCTTGGGCGCCCGTGCCAGCTTAATCAGACGATAAGGCACCCGCTCACCGACAGATTCCCTTTGCAGGTCGGAAAGAGGTCGCCCGGTAAGCTCATAAACCTCCAGCGCCCGTTGAACACGCTGAGGATCGTTGGGATGTATGCGTGCCGCCGAGATGGGATCAACCTCGCCCAGCCGTCGATGAAGTGCATCCAAACCATGCAATGACGCTTCTTGCTGCAGGCGGGCGCGCACTCCCTTATCAGCGTCAGGCAGGTTGGAAAGTCCCTGTTCCAGAGCACGAAAATAGAGCATGGTCCCTCCCACCAACAGGGGGATATTTCCGGCAGCAGTGATATCAGCCATCTCTCTCAGAGCATCCATCCTGAAATTTGCCGCCGAATAGGGCTCTGCCGGGTCACAGATATTGATCAGGCGGTGCGGGGCCGCCGCCAACTCTTCGGCATCAGGTTTGGCGCTACCGATATCCATGCACGATAGACCAGCGCCGAATCAACGCTGATGATTTCACAAGGCAGCTCTTGCACCAAACGGATGGCTAACTCTGTTTTACCCGATGCGGTTGGGCCCATCAGAAAAATTGCCGGCGGCAACTCCTTTGTTGCGTCACTCTCCATTAACGCCCCCGCAAAAAGAGTCGATCCATCGAGGCCATATCGAGCTGTGTCCAGGTTGGGCGGCCATGATTACACTGATCACTTCTTTCGGTACGCTCCATATCCCGCAACAAGGCATTCATCTCCGCAATTGTGAGGCGACGGTTGGCCCGTACTGATCCGTGACACGCCATGGTTGCCAACACCTGGTTAATCTCATTGTTAATTCGCTCACTACTACCGTAAACGACGATATCGGAGAGCAGATCCCGCAGCAGTTTCTCTGCATCGGCTCCTTGCAGCAGTATGGGAATGGCGCGAACCACCAGCATCTCCTGGTCGAGACGATTCACCTCTAAGCCAAGCTCAGCAAAAAGTGACTGGTGCTGTTCAGCAATATCCGCCTCACGCCGACTCACCGCCACCGAGACCGGTACCAGTAAGGGCTGACTGGCAATACTATTATCCGCCCGCGCCTGCTTGAAACGCTCGTAGGTGACACGCTCATGAGCTGCATGCATATCCACCAACACCAATCCCTCGCAATTTTCAGCCAGGATATAAATCCCCTTCAGCTGGGCCAGTGCATAACCGAGAGGCGGTACATTTTCATCAACTATGACCCCATCTGGTGCTGAATCTTTTCCTGACAGGGCCGGGTGCTGTATATCGAAGCTGGCCTGATAGCCGCGGGATGACTCTCGCACCTGCAGACCAAGGGGGCGCTGGTAGGCGGCAGGCCTATCGGTAGAGGTACTTTCGGTCACCTCGGTCTGAAGCGAAGCGGAGCTGGTATCAGGTGTCAGAACCTCACCGGTCTCGGTATCAATCTCCGGCCCGGGCCTTGTCTCAGCCAGCCCCTTGTGCAGAGTGCGGAAGACAAAATCGTGAGCCATCCGTCCATCACGGAAACGGACCTCATGCTTGGTAGGGTGAACATTGACATCCACCAGTACCGGATCGATCTCCAGATAGAGAACATAGGCGGGGTGGCGGCCATGGTAGAGCACATCCTGGTAGGCCTGACGCACGGCATGGGTTACCAGTCTGTCACGCACCATACGCCCATTAACGTAGAAGTACTGCATATCCGCCTGACTGCGGGAGAAAGCGGGACGGGCAACCCAGCCGGAAAGACGCAGTCCCGCCTGCTCACGCTCGATATAGAGTGCCTGATCGAGAAAGCCCCGCCCCAATAACTCGACCAGCCGCCGCTCTTGCTCCCGCCGTTGGTCTGCGAGAGGCAGGGAGAGCACCTCACGCTGGTTGTGAAGAAGCTGGAAAGAGATATCGAAACGACTCAACGCAAGCCGCTTCACCAGTGTCTCTATATGTCTAAATTCGGTCTTTTCGGTACGCAGGAACTTTCGTCTGGCCGGGGTGTTGTAGAAGAGATCCCTCACCTCCACTGTGGTTCCCTGAGGATGCGCACTGGGTGACGGTGGCGCTACCTTCTCTCCACCATCACCGTTGACGGTCCAGCCACTACCCTCTTCAGCCGCTTTCGATGAGAGGGTGAGCCGGGAGACCGATGCAATACTCGGCAACGCTTCACCGCGAAAGCCCATGCTCCGTACCTGTTCTAGCTCTTCGAGGCTGGTGATCTTGCTGGTAGCATGACGGGAGAGAGCCAGGGCCAGGTCATCATGATAGATGCCGCCACCGTTATCCCTTACCCGAAGCAGCCGTACACCACCCTGCTCCACCTCCACTTCGATACGTGTAGCACCGGCATCGAGACTGTTCTCGACCAGCTCCTTCACCACCGAAGCGGGACGCTCAACTACCTCGCCGGCGGCAATCTGGTTAATCAGTTGGGGTGGCAGGGCATGGATACGCATCGACTTGCTGGATTACCGGGTTTAAGAGTGAAGGGTGATTATACCCGCCACAGCCGGCAAGATGGCAAATGTAGGAGTGGCTTCAGCCGCGATCAGCACTGGTTGGCCGTTCATCGCGGCTGAAGCCGCGCTTTGCAGAGAAACAGTATGACGAGTGGGAGACTATCAGGTCTCTGGGATACGCAATACCTGTCCGATACGGATATGATCACCATTGATTTTATTGGTGGAGCGGAGATCTCTCAGGCTAATTTGGTACTGACGTGCGATAGCGCCCAGGGTATCACCACGAACAATGATATGTTTACGCGCTTTATGATGGGCCAGCAGCGTACCCAGTGGCGGATTATTCTTGAAATAGGTGCGTATACCCCCCATCAGGCAGCCGCTAATTTTTTCTGATAAACAGGGTCGCGTAGTTTCTTCTCCTCAGAGGGATTGGAAATGAAGGCTGTCTCGACCAGAACAGAGGTACATCCGGGGATTTAAGTACCATGAAACCGGCCTGCTGAACCGTTCGCTTATGAGGACGCCCGACACCCTTCAGCTGCCTGAGCACCTTATTGGCCACCTGATGGCTCACCTGCTGAGCACCGGTTTGGGAAAGGTCGAGCAGTACCGACGCCAGCACATCGTCCTTGTCTTCCAGCTTTACGCCACCAATCAAGTCGGAGCTATTCTCCCGTTCTGCCAACCAACGAGCAGCCTCACTGGAGGCACCACGACGAGAGAGTGTGTAAACCGATGACCCCCTGGCCCGAGGTCCTTGAAAGAGTCGGCATGGATAGAGATGAAAAGATCTGCCTTCTCCTTACGCGCCAGTTCCATCCGTTTACGCAGTCCGAGGTAGTAGTCACCCTTGCGGACCATCACCGCCTTCATCCCCACTTCTTTACCAACTAAAGAAGCCAGTTTACGGGCAATGGCAAACACCACGGTCTTTTCATAGATACCGCCTCTTCCTCTGGCCCCGGGGTCTTCACCACCGTGACCAGCATCGATTGCGACGACAATATCGCGCATACTGTTCTGCGCTATGGTTTTAACCGACTTCTGGGGCTGCCGCCCCTTGGCGCTACCATCTATCTGGTGAAGATCCACCACCAGACGGTGACCGTACTGACGATTTGGTTTGAGGACAAAACTCTTTGGCTTGATTGGCTGCTTGAGATCGAGCACCACCCGCAAGCCACCGTTATCACGCTTGGCACTGCGCATATGGCGAATCAGCGGATTGTCTGCAGTTGTGGGAAGTGCCCCCTGGAGCCCGGCGTTTTCAATGTCGATAACCAGCCTATTGGGCTGCTTCAGAGTAAACAGAGCGTGCTTCACGGATGCGCTGGTATCGAAAACCAGTCGGGTGTGATCAGGAGCGGCCCACAGTCGAAGATCATCGATTCTCGCCTGTTGTGCCTGAGGCGCCTGACTGATGACTACGAGTAGTAGTAGCGTAAGAACTCTTGCCATTTATAACTCTCAAGAAAGAGGCTGTTGCTATTATTGTTAACAAACATAGCACGTGCTTTTATATTTTTCCAGCATAATCTGATAGATAGCGCTAATTTCTCGATTTTATATCAGATTCAAGCCGTGCCACTACTCTCTCACCAACGGCTGTTGTGGATTCCAGCTGCAACTCCCTCCCCAGACCCTGATAGTTGATGGTGATCAATAGGTCCGCCGGTGGCAACTCTCCCTTCCCCTTCTCCGGCCACTCAATCAACAAAATAGCATCCTCGTCAAGAAGATCGCGCACACCAAGGTACTCCAACTCCTCTGGGTCGGCTAAGCGATAGAGGTCAAAATGGAAATAGTGTCGACCCGCCAGTCATAGGGTTCCACCATGGCATAGGTGGGGCTCTTCACTGCACCCTGATAGCCCAGGCCACGCATAAAACCCCGCACTAAAGTGGTCTTACCTGCACCGAGATCACCCTCAAGATAGATAATGCAGGCATTGGCTACGGCCCTTGCCAAAGCCGCGCCAATAACTTCCTGTTCAGATTCATTTTCTGCTGTCAGCTTCAAGAGATGATTTCCGGATTGATTAGCCTGCGGATAGCAGGCATAAGATCACTGGCAAGCATGCCCCGTTCACCCTGACGTGCAGCCAGGTCTCCGGCAGCACTGTGCAGGCAGACACCCATAACGGCGGCTCGGTCTATATCGACCCCCTGTGCGACCAGGGCTGCGATAACACCCCCCAGCAGGTCACCCATTCCACCGCAGGCCATTCCTGGATTACCATCTGTACGGAGTGCTGGAGGCAGTTCTCCTCCTGTGGCGATGAGCTTCCGGCGCCCTTCAACACCACCACACCACCAAATTTTTCTGTAACTCAGTTACCGCACGAAAACGGTCTGCTGCAATCTCACCTGTCGAACAACCAAGAAGACGGGCCGCTTCTCCCGGGTGAGGAGTGAGAATCCAGTTATCCCGATGTAGCGGTTCTGCTGCCAACAGGTTGAGGGCATCGGCATCGACCACCAGCGGCAGACGGGATGCCAATACCTGTTGTAACAAAGCGAGAGACCAGTCGCCCTGTCCCAATCCCGGGCCAACGGTGACTACCGTGGCACAACGCAACAGCGGCGCTAATTCAACTCCCCGCTCAACACCATGACACATCAACTCAGGTCGTCCAGCCGAAACCAGTGGTAGATTCTCCCGACGGCAGGCGATGCTTACCAGACCGGCACCACTTCTGGCCGCTGCCTCACCCGCCATTCTGACGGCACCCGCATAGCCCCGCTCACCACCTACTACCAATAGATGACCAAACACTCCTTTGTGTGCAGTGCGCGATCGCCTGTCCAATTTAGTGTATTGCTGCCACCAGTCTACCTGCGGGCCGAGGCCGGCTGCTGTGAATAGACCACCGCCGGTACGTCGAGAGTACTGAACAGCACCTCACCGCCATAGTCAGGGCCGTCACCGGTGAACAGCCCCTGCTTGAGGCCGATAAAGCTGATGGTTGCCGCCGCCCTCACCGCCACACCCAGCACCTGACCATTATCGGAGTGAATACCGGAAGGCATATCGAGCGCCAACACCGGCGAGTGATGGCCATTGATCGCCTCCAGCACCCGCCGCCACTCCCCACTGACCTCCCGCTCGAGTCCAGTACCAAAAACAGCGTCGATGATCACATCCGTTTGTTGTGGAATCTCCTGAAACGGATAAACACTACCACCGGCAGCACGGTATGCCTTTGCCGCGAGCAGCGCGTCCCCCTGAATGCGGTCACTCTCTCCCAGTTGCAACACGCTCACGCTTAGCCCCGCCTCAAGTGCCAGGCGAGCAAGGATATAACCATCACCACCGTTATTACCGATACCACAAACCACAGTGACTTCCGAGATATCGAGCCAACGGCTGCGTAGCAGATGGAAAGCAGCCGCACCCGCCCGCTCCATCAGTGTAATACCGGGAATGCCCTGCTCTTCGATAGTGATACGGTCGAGTTCTCTGACCTGCTCAGCCCGATAGAGTGTATGGGGTAAACGATACTTAGTAGACATAGATAGGATCATAAATGTCGCCTGCCGGTAAGCACTCAGGTACCAAATTTAAAGAGTGTGTGGAAACAAGCTACGAAATTTTTTTCATCTCTAACAGCTTGTTATTATTATCCAGGGTAAGCTCAAAGCGACCATAAATACCATCATCAGTAATAAACGGCCGAAAGTGTCTTGCCGGCACCTGCAACTTACGGCCGTCATCTGCATAGACAATCACCGCATGGGCGGAACCTTTATAATAACGAAGAAACTTTTCTGCTGAGAGTTTTATGCTAAAGCGAATAGGAGCCTGTCCGGGAATAGGAGCCGTAGCGAGGGAATTCCATTTTGAGTCATTTTTTTTGGTCATTTGAGGCGAATAGTTACTCTTATTCAACGAAAATGAGCAGGAAAAAGGGGCAAAATGGGATTTCCGCAGTAGGTTCTCTATTCTCGGACAGGCTCCTAGCCACTAATTACACCTCAAATTGCCCACACATGCCATCAAGCACCAGGCATAGGCGCTGACCGTTCCCATCAGCTTACGGTCATCCACCACCAGTGCTCGGATCAGGTCAAAACGGGCAAACAGGCGGGAACAATAACGAATATCCATCCATGGCTCGACATAGATCGCCGGCTTGGCCATCACCTCATAAACATTAACCCGCTCAGGAGAGCGATCCACTGCCAGTACCTCTCGGGCGATATCGGAGACCAGCAGCAACCCGTACTCATCATCTTCATGATGTCTTTCCACCACCAATACGGCTGTTTTTTGCCGTTTCATCATCTTCAGCGCATCCAGGATAGTCGCATCACGATCGATGATCGAAAACTTGGTTTTCATTACATCGCGAACTGTCACTCGTTTACCGGCATCACTCATAACGCTCTCCTCTATATTGATGGCACAGTTACATTTACTGGTTCTGCACAATAGTCCGGTAATCGCACGTAGGGGCACACTTGTTCACGAAGAGTATGCTTCGGAACAGATCACTAACAAGTTCGCTCCTACAGGCACTACCTTTCCCCCTCAAGATTGTTTTTAGAATTACTGTGCCTATATTTTTACCATGAAATCCAATAGCACACTACGCCTTCTCCGCCACCAGCATGGCCAGGTCCCTGCAACCCCGGGCAATATCCCCAAGCTTCCTCTCCTCACGGTAAAAACGAGGACGCAGTGGTTGAAACAGCGTCAGTAGTTCATTGTCGGCGAGACGAAAATCAGGATTTGCCGGCCCGCTGTCACTGACGGCACTTTGACTGAAGGTCTGGTAGAAGAGCAGCCCTCCAGGTTGAGTGCAGCGATAATTGCACTCACCAGAGAACGCTCAAGAAAATGACTGACCAGGATAAAGTCGAACGATGCCGCGACCGGTGGTTGGCTAATAACATCCCTGGCCTCCGCTGTAACCTGTAATCCAGCAGCCTCAGCATCTGACCTAAGCCGCTCAATCGCTACTGGGGAGAGGTCCCAAGCAGTCACATCCAGCCGTTCTCAGCCATGATCAAGGCATTGGCGCCCCGGCCGCAGGCGAGATCCAGTGCTTTGCCCCCCGGGGTAAGAAGATGAATATTCTCAGTCAGTACCCTGGCGGGTTCTCCACTACCATCCGCCTCGGCATAGCGTCGGTTCCACTTCTCGGCAAGCTGCTTTGTGTCGTCCATGGCTCACTATTTCCCCAACTGTAGATCCCGTTTGATATCTTCAATTTCCTCAAGTCCTACCGCAATACGGATCAGCCCAGGAGTAATTCCCGCCTTCGCTTTCTCCTCATCCGACAGGCGGCCGTGAGTGGTGGTCGCCGGATGAGTAATTGTGCTCTTGGTGTCTCCCAGATTGGCGGTGATCGAGATCATGCGAACGGCATCGATTAGCTTCCAGGCGGCCGCCTGCCCCCCTTCCATTTCAAATGAGAGAATACCGCCAGCCGCCGACTGCTGACGACATGCCAACTGATATTGTGGGTGGCTTTCGAGACCCGGGTAGTGAACTCGAGCGACACCCGGCTGCAGTTGCAGCCACTCAGCCAACGCCATAGCACTCTCCGAGTGAGCATTCATCCTCAGCTTCAAGGTCTCTAGTCCTTTGAGAAAAACCCATGCATTAAAAGGCTCATAGTGGGACCGGCGCTACGCAGAAAACCAAACACCTCCTCACCGACAAGCTTCTTGTCACCAACAACCGCCCCTCCCATACAGCGCCCCTGGCCATCCAGGAATTTTGTGGCGGAGTGGATAACGATATCAGCACCTAACTCCAGAGGCCGCTGTAGCACCGGAGTGCAGAAGCAGTTGTCCACCACCAGTAGGGCGCCGTGACTATGCGCCAACTCAGCCAGCACACGAATATCCGCCACCTCGGTAAGAGGGTTGGACGGCGTCTCCAGATATAGGAATTTTGTCTCCGGGCGAATCGCCGCCTCCCAGGCGGAAATTTCCGTCAGCGGTACGAAGGTGGTTTCGATACCGACTTTACCCAGATACTTGTTGAACAGCGCAGTGGTAGTACCGAATACGCTGTGGGAAGAGACAATATGATCACCACTCTCCAGCAGCCCCATGCAGGTTGCCAGAATGGCGGACATACCTGAGGCAGTGGCGACACAGCTCTCTCCACCTTCCAGAGCGGCAAGCCGTTGCTCGAAGGTACGCACTGTAGGGTTGGTAAATCTTGAATAGATATTTCCAGGCTGATCACCACTAAAGCGCGCTGCCGCCTCTGCCGCACTACTGAAGACAAAACTGGAAGTGGTGAAGATCGGTTCCGAGTGTTCACCTTCGGCTGTACGTACCTGCCTGCCCTTACGCCACGTGTTGCCAGACCCCACTCTTGATCATCATACGTCATCTGTTTGCCAATCTTTTAAAGTTAATACCAGACAAGAAAAAACCTGCTCAGCTTCAGCTAAAGCAGGTATTCCTCGCTTTAGCTGTATTTCTATCGCGCCCGCAATATGAGATAAATCGGCGCCAGAGTATGAGCCTAGAGAGCTGAGATGCCCCTGTCAAGCAGACACTGGGATTACCGCCAGGCTCTCTGTGCTGACCCTTATTAAGAGAGCTACATTTTTTTCAGCTCTCTATCGATGGCTTTACTGAAGTTACTCATATCGTACCCGCCCTCCAGCTTAACACCATTGACATAGAAGGTCGGGGTGGCTGAGACACCAATGCGACTGGCTTCATTAACATCCGCAGTAACATACTCTTTGTGGGTGCGCTGATCGAGCAGTTGTTGAATTCCGTCATCTCCAAGCCAATGGTCTCAGCATGTTTTTTTAAGTCATCAACGGCTATATTTTTCTGGTCTGAAAAAATTTCATCATGCATCGGCCAGAATTTACCCTGATCCTGTGCGCACATCGTGGCCTCTGATGCTGTCAAGGCATTACGGTGGAAAGAGAGGGGGAAGTGACGGTAGACAAGCCGTACATCTTCAGGATAGGCCTTCAATACCTCACCAAGAGTACCCTGTACCTTGGAGCAGAACGGGCATTCAAAATCGGAAAACTCCACAATAGTAATCTTCGCATCCGAAGGCCCCTTGCTTAGCTCCTGAGAACCACGGATCTCAACCCGGGGCGCCAAAGGCTCTTCTAGCAATATTTCGGCACCATATTTTTCCTGTAGGGTACGAATATAGCCCCCCAGCACACGTTTCCTCTCCTGCTCCAGCAAAAAACCCTTCACCTGTGCCTCAGTTACTCCCTCTGGTATCCGTCCGGCATTAGTTGCATGAATGATTTAGCATCCTCATCACTGACTTTCTGAGCCCTCTCTATAATCGCCCCTTTTATCAGCTCCGAAATATCCGTGGACTTAGCCTTCGCCTCTGACTCCAGCAGGTACTGATTCAAACGGTTCTGAACCTCCATCACCCGCAGCTGGTAGCGCTTTTTATCCAGCTCATAAAGCTTCTGCCCCAGTGCAGCATCCACATCTTCAACCGTCACCTGCCAGTCACCCACTTTTGCCGCGGTGGAAGATTCAGCCCAGCCGGTCATAGAAAATGAGGATAAAAGTAGCCCTGTAATTACTGCGATACGACAAAGATTCATCAAGTGATTTCCTTAATTTTTAAGAAGTTGTAGTACTGCTCGGCCACACCAAATTGGGGGCGAGTATTATTATTAGAACAGTCTATCTGATACGCCTTAACGGTCCAATGGTCAATTTAGAGACGGGAACAAAGAATAAGTTCAGCAGTCACTCAAACAGTTTCTGCAACTCGTCATAGCCTTCATTTGTCAGCTCCTCTTTGGGGATAAAACGCAGGGATGCTGAATTTAGGCAGTAGCGAAGCCCCGTCGAGTCAGGTCCATCATTGAAAACATGTCCCAGGTGAGAGTCACCATCTCGACTGCGCACCTCTGTACGCGGCAGCAATAGCTTAAAGTCCCGCGTCTCAACACGTGCTCAGGCTTGAGGGGGCGGGAAAAGCTGGGCCAGCCGGTACCTGAGTCATACTTATCCAGAGAGGAGAAGAGAGGCTCACCACTGACCACATCAACGTAAATACCATCCCGTTTTTCATCCCAGTAGGTGTTGTTAAACGGCGGCTCTGTCCCCTCTTCCTGGGTGACGCGATACTGCAGATCGGTGAGGGTTGAGCGTAACTCCTGATCCGAGGGCTTGCTATACCTACCCGATGTCTCTCTCTTGGTTGTAAATGGCACCCTTAACTCCTTACCCCATACCCTATTAAGAAAATGATCACGCCCTGACCCATAACGGTAGAACCTGTACCTCAGTGGATTTTTCCGGTGGTAGTCCTGATGGTTTTCCTCAGCCGGATAAAAATCCTCAAACATCTGGATTTCAGTAACCACCGGCTTAGTGTAGCGCCCTGAGGCCTCCAAAGCAGCTCGGGACGCCTCCGCTGTTTTCTTCTGTTCCTCATTGTGAACATAAATCAGTGTGCGGTACTGTGGGCCACGATCAGCAAACTGACCACCCTGGTCTGTAGGATCGACCTCACGCCAGAACACCTCCATCAACTCACCGTAGCTAATCCTCTTGGGATCGAAATAGACCTGTACGCTCTCGACGTGCCGAGTATGCCCAGAGGCGACTTGGCTGTAGCTCGGGTTTGCCAATTTTCCGCCACTATAACCGGAAACCGCCTTCACCACGCCGGGCACTTTTTCAAATCCCGCTTCGACGCACCAGAAGCAACCACCGGCAAAAGTAGCCACGGCCGTTTTCCCATCCACCACTTCACCTACCACCTCAGCGGTCATCTCAGCGGTCACCGGCTTATGCTCAGCACCGATGACATAGATGGTTGATAGCAGCAATCCACAGATAGTCAGCAATAAAATAATTCGACTCATGCTTCAATCTTTACCCTAATATTAAGTTCAGTACCACTCGGAGTGGGACCGGGAGAAGGCTGAAATAGTTTCACCCCATTGTTTATAGGGCATTTTATTCGCTCATTTATATTTTTGCAGTGCACAACAGAAATTCGTCCACAGCTTCTGTGGATAACATTGTGTATAAGATGCAGAAAAATGCTCCAAGCCGGTAACACTTCACTCTTGACGTTAAATTGTCTATTTTTTATACAGATAGGTATATATTTATATTATTCAATGTATTACATGATTTTTATGATGCTGCTTGTTCGAATGGTTTCGTAACATAGTATATAAAGCAGGTCAGAAAACTACCCTGTGAATAGAGTCTCTTTTGGTTCTCTATTTAGAATCCTATTCAATAATCCTAGAAACCGCAGTTGACCGCTCCATTCTGCGGCTAAGTTACTGATATGAATGCCATTGGTATCAATTTACGCCTTCACCTGTGGGGTGAGCCACGCTACAGGGTGAATTGCACGCTTGTGGTGGCGCATGGCTGCGTTACAACTCCTTGGAATAGAACAACTATTCCGCGTCGTTGTGCCTTGCCCTGCACCCCCGCAAACGCACACTTCACTCTGTCCAACTGCGGGTTCTAGAATAATCGATCAGGCAGCCACTGAGGCCAAACGGGTCTCCCGTCCCGGCTGGGGCTGCTCAGGTATCAGCAGGGAAAGCAGTAGTGAAACCGTGGCCATCGCAGCACCGAGAAAAAAGACTAGAGCCGGTGAAACCAACCATAACAAACCAAAAGCAGCGGGGATCACAACTGCTGCGATATGGTTGATTGAAAAGCTGACACCGGCAGTGGAGGCGATATCTTTTGGCTCGGCTATCTTCTGAAAATAGGTCTTCAGCGCAATCGCCATTGCAAAAAAGAGGTGGTCGAGAACATAGAGTCCGGCCGCTACATTCGCTTGCTCGACCAGGCATAGCCACAAAACACCAAGATCAGCCCCCCGTACTCGAACAGCAGAGCATTACGCTCACCAATACGACCGATAAGTTTACCGATACGCCTGGCGAAAACCACGTTCAGGCTCGCATTGATCACGAACAGCAGCGCGATATCGGCCACGGAATAACCAAATTTCTCAACCATGAGGAAACCGGCGAAGACGACAAAGATCTGACGGCGCGCTCCTGACATAAAGGTCAACGCATAGAAGAGCCAGTAACGTCGTCTCAGTACCATATGCTTATGTTGCTCGGTCTTCTCAGGAAAATGGGGATAGAGCAGCCATACCGTCAGAGAAATAGCTACAGTCAAAGCACCCATGAAGAGGAACAACCAGCGGTATTCCAGTTGCAGTAGTTTATCGCCAAACCAGATCAAGCCAAAAGTGACAATCGAAGCGAGAGATCCGACGGCAATCAGCTTGCCAAGAACCTCAGCCGTGTGTTCCTTCTCTATCCACTGCAGAGTGAGAGATGACTGCAGAGTTTCATAGTAGTGAAAACCGGTGGACATCAAAACTGTGGTCAGATAGAGCCCAATGACACTGGGGAAAAAACCGGTAAGCGCAGTCCCTACCCCAAGCAACAACAGGGAGATGTAAGCCAACTTCTGTTCTCGCACCAGCAGCAACAGAAAAACAACGCCGAAAGCAAGAAAACCCGGCACTTCCCTGAGCTCTGCAATATTCCGATCTCACGACCGGTAAATGCCGCCTTTTCTATAACGAAGTTATTCAACAGGGTCTGCCATGCGGCAAAACTGAGGGGTACGCTATCGCCATCAACAGCAGAAGTACCTCCTCCCGCCGCCACCATTTACTGCTGGAAATCATTATTTGTTGACCATATCCGTGTGTAGAAAATTGAGTATATGCGTATAGCAGCCAAATATCAGAGCTGATCAGAAAAAGTTGATTGATCTGGCTGATGGATCATTTAAGCTGGTGACCAGTAAAAAGTAATATTAAGGGTTGGTTCATGTTTCTAAGTAGATTATCGCTGCTTGTGTCACTACTGATATTCGTCGGCACCAGTTACGCAATGAGTCCCGAAGCACTCGAAGGCAAAGCATTCTACGCAGCCTGTGATGTCTGCCATAATCAAGAGATAGATCCCCCTTGGGTCCACCTATGTGGGGGGTACAGAGGCGCTACAAAAATGGAACCCTGGATAACGAAGATTTTGTCGATAGCATGGTTGATTTTGTCAAAGCGCCAGAGATAGAAGCGGTAAAGCATGATGAGGCGTTCAAACAACTTGGATTGATGCGCCCCATGCCTCTGCCGGATGATATGCTGAAGAATATCTCCGCCTATATTATGGAAGAGACGTTCCCACCCCCCTGTGACCACCTGGCAGATCGCAGTCAAACGCGCAACAGAGCGTGGTGACCCGGAACACGCTAAAAAGGATCAAAATATGTTCAACCGCTACTGTAAATAACGACTCTTCTCTGCCGCCCTATGTGTGAACTCTTCGCCATGTCCAGTCTGGAGCCTGCCTCGGTCTCCTTCTCTCTTGATGAGTTTTCCCGGCATGGTGGTGTTTCCGGCCCCCATAAAGATGGTTGGGGCATCGCATTTTATGAAGGCATGGATGCAAAAATTATCCGTGAAGCCGGATCTGCCGCCGCCAGCCTTATATAGATTTTCTTAGGGACCACCCACACACCAGCCGGATTGCCATCGCCCATATCCGCCTGGCAACTCAAGGGGGGAATGACCTGCAAAACAGTCAGCCCTTCAGTCGTGAGTTGGGAGGGTGTGTCCACTTGTTTGCCCACAACGGCGACCTGGATGGCATTGAACAAAATGAACGTTTCTCACTCAGCCGTTTTCTCCCCATTGGCGAAACTGACTCGGAGCATGCCTTCTGCTATCTAATGGGGCTAATGCAACCACTGTGGCAAGATGGCACCGTCCCAAGCTTGATGATCGGCTTGCCGTTATTAGCAACTTCGCAGACTGATCCGACCCTTGGGACCGGCAAACTTCGTCTACTCAGATAGCCAATATCTGTTTGTCCATGGTCACAAGCGCACCCAGGTCGTCAGTGGCAAGATTGAGCCACCGGGACTCTACCTTCTGCACAGAGCCTGTAGCATTCCGCAAAAAGCTAAGGGGATTGCCGGCCTGAACATGACCTACAACACCCGGCTCAAGAGGTGGTTCTAGTCGCCAGTGTCCCTTTGAGCGATGAGTCGTGGCGGCCACTTGATGAGGGTGAAATCCTGGTACTGGAACAGGGTGGTGTAAAACGTAGCGTAAAAACTCACGAATAACCTGCACGATGCCTGATGTAATCCTCACTCCGGAACTCCTGCTGCTGCTGTTTAGCGTCGGACTGATCGCCGGCATGGTCGATGCGGTCGCCGGCGGCGGTGGACTGATCGCTCTACCCACGCTACTCTCCATCGGCCTACCTCCGGCCCAAGCCCTGGCAACCAACAAGCTTCAAGGCTCTTTCGGTACCTTCTCCTCCAGCCTTTACTTTATTCGCAACGGATTAGTCGATCTGAAAGGTGCCCGATTTCTAATCGGTTGTACATTTATCGGCTCCGCACTGGGGACCCTGTTGGTACAGCGTATTGATCCCGGCTTTCTAAACAGCATCATTCCTCTGCTACTGATTGCTATCGCCCTCTATTTCTGGTTATCACCAGGTATCAGTGATGAAAGTGCTGTTAAAAGGATAGGAGAGAATCTTTTTGCCCTGACTGTAGCTTTGGTGCCGGTTTCTACGATGGTTTTTTTGGTCCGGGTGCCGGATCATTCTTCGCCATAGGCTTTGTCAGTCTCCTCGGCTATGGTCTCACCCAAGCGACTGCGTACACCAAGGTGCTCAACTTCACCAGTAATATCGCTTCACTGCTATTTTTTATCCTTGGAGGTCAGGTGATCTGGAGTCTTGGGCTGACAATGGGATGTGGTCAATTGATCGGTGGACGCCTGGGGGCAAAACTGGTGGTTCTTAAAGGTGCGCGCCTGATCCGACCATTGATCGTTAGTATCACTATTCTTATCAGCCTGAAGCTGCTTTTGAGTGGTGAATAGCGATAATGCAGTTTTTTCGCTAGGTGAAAAATTGAGTGCTTGACATAAGGTGGGCAACCACTAAAATACCGGCCTTCAATTGATGCGGGAATAGCTCAGCTGGTAGAGCACAACCTTGCCAAGGTTGGGGTCGCGAGTTCGAATCTCGTTTCCCGCTCCAAATACAGAAAAGGCCTGAAACTTTACGGTTTCAGGCCTTTTTATTTCTAATATGTAGTGGTGAAGCTCATCAGTGAAGCATGGCACTCAGCGCCATCTCCTCTTCGTTCTTCTCCATCTCCTCCTGCATCCGCCTGATAATCTCGAGACCTATCCTTTTAGCCGCAGGCACATTTTCCAGCACCAGCTTGTCATACTGCCGATGACTCCCCTTGGAGCTGAGAATGTTGGCCACCTGAACGATATCCACGTAGTCCACCTCACTCCCTTTCGGCTCACGATCAAGCCGGTCGCAGTTTCCCGCCACTTCGATCATCAGCGGATCAAAGTTCCAGTGTGAAAGCATGAACTTACCGGTGCTCATATGCAGCAGGGCGATCACCTTATCGAGGTAGGGCTCCTTCTCCAGCAGCACCTCGTAATTTTTAGCTTTCAGCAGAATTGGGATCACGCCGACATCATGAATCAGCCCTGCCAGCATCGCCTCATCACTGTTGAGGTGGTGAAAGTGCCCCGCCAGTACGGCGGACTTGGCGGCAACCGAGACGCTGTGTTTCCAAAGGGTCTCCATACGCTCCCGTATCGATTTGAATGCGGTTGTAAACACATCCCTCATCGCCAAACTGAGTATGGCGTGCTTGACCGCATCAAAGCCAATCCGGGTAATTGCCCCCTTTACTGAGCTAACGGTACTGATCCCTTGATAAAGAGGACTATTGGCATAGCGGACAAGGCGGGCCGCCATGGCAGTGTCTTTACTTATTATCTTGCAACATCAGCCATGGAGCTGTCGGCATCGTTGACCACCAACAGTGCCTCAAGTGAGATCGTTGGCAAGGTCGGTAACTTGACCCGGTTTTGATCAATGTCCTCACGCAGACCAATGGCAAATGCCTTGATGTCGAACTTTCTGTTATCTTCAGAATTCATGGCCACCTGGCAGCCCACTCCCGATATGAATAAGTCTATTGTAATGGATTATTGTTAAGGGCAACGAATTTCAGTTCATGTTCCAGCCTACATAAATGTTCTCAGGTGTTTTTTAATCCACAAGGATGGACACATTGCGCCCGCTCCACCTCGGATGCCCGCCCAACGCAGGACGGTCGAGATCATTCCACAGGCTGGCTATCTGCTCGTAGGATATCGCATTCGCCACCAACGCTTGGGCATCCTGCCGCAGCTCTGCAATGTAGACATCCCGACCAATCATATGCACCAGTTTGGGCATGGTCATCTCAACATTATGTCTGGATAAGAGGATATCCAGAGTATCCTCCAGGCCGTTTTTACCAAGCAGATCGATTGCCAACTCACGTATATTCTGTGCCTCATGGACCTCTGTATTCCCCCCTTCTCCCATCTGCTGAAGACGGATCTGAATCTTGTGCTTATGCCAGTCAGAGATACTCTCCCGTATCGCTGTTGTAGAAAGGTAAGGGTACTCTTGGAGAAGCTCTTCAAGCCGTGTTGCGCCAGCGTCCAGCGCCTCAAACAGCTTATTCGTTATATTCATCTGTAGAACCAGTCTCTTGGCTTGCTATTTTGATCTATTTCAATGTTAGCGACTGAGCAGAGTCTATCTTTATTCACTTTGCCCTGGAGTCAGCAGCAGCCACCTGCTCCGGTCTGCTCCGAACCAGCGCTGTCAAACGGTAGTGCGGTACCACAGTCCTGGTAGATACCATAATGGCTGCTCATGTCACCAAAAAACTCAAAATGGCCGGCGAAACGTGTCTCATTGAGCATACGGTAGGTGTTACCACAGACAGGAAATATCCGTCCCTTCTCGATTTCATGGTGCTTGTCGAGTATCAGCAGTTGCTCGTGGTGGACGATGCCGCCGTTGTAGCGTACGGCTTGACCATAATCCTCACAATGGCTCTCCAGCCCATCCAGCTTGAACAGCCGGTAGGTGGCAGAGAAGAAGCGAATATGACCGATGCGTGCCTCGATCTCCGGGTTATCGATGGTCAGAGGCCTATCTTCAACCAGCCGTGGATCGAGAAAGCCAGCGTCCTTGGCATGGTTCATAAAGTCATTCCAGTAGAGAGCCCCACTCAGGCACTCACCGTAGAGCACCGGATCCTGAACCAGTTCAGCAGGCACCCTGCGATCGGCATAGACATCGGAGAAGTAGAGTTCACCACCCGGCTTCAGCAGACGGTATGCCTCACGCAGCACCGCTTCCTTGTCGGGAGAGAGGTTGATAACGCAGTTGGAGACGATAATATCGAAGCTGTTATCCTCCAGCCCAAGCTCATTCAGCCGCTCGATATAGCCTTTGCGAAACTCTACATTGGATTTTGCATAACCAAATTTATCGCGATGCCAGTCGATATGACGATTTGCCACCTCCAGCTGTTCATCAGTCATATCGACACCGATGATAGACCCTTCCTCCCCCACCAATTGGGCCAGCAGGTAGCAGTCGCGACCGGAGCCACTACCCAAATCAAGTATACGCATTCCCTTCAGGCTCTGGGGTCTGACCAGACCGCAGCCGTAGTAGCGGGAAGAGACTTCAGGGTGAATGTTTGCCATAGCCTGTTTCAGGTGAGCAGGCATATCGCTGGTGGTACAGCAAGCATCGGTCTTGAGGTCATTGCTGTGTTGCAGAATCTGTCCGTAATACTCTTTTACTGCATCTTTCATTTTTTGGTCACTCGTCTTGCTTGATGGGTGAAAGCACTAGGGGGACACTGAGATCTCCTGCATAAAGTTAAAGTTTTTCTCTGTGAACTCTGCGCGCCTCTGTGTTCTCAGCGTTCCACTTTTTTGCTTTCAAGGCGTACACTATTTCTCCGCCCTGTGCATATTATGTATCTGCCGATTGAGCATGCGAATAGTGGCATTCATGGCGGCAAACACCTGATTTGAGTGAACACCACGGGTCTTGAAGCTACCCTCATTGTCGCTCCATGTAATGGTTGCCTCGGTAAGTGCACTGGTCTTACCACCACGAGGAATACGCACCTCGAAGTCGGTAAGATCAGGAAGTTTGATCTCTTGCTTACGCAGCACTTTGCTGATGGCATTCATAAAGGCATCAAAACCACCGTTACCTATACCCGCCGACAGAAGCACTTCATCACCCACCGTATACGCACACTGGCAGTAGACTCCAACTCCAATCCCGAAGTGATAGAGCAGTTGATCAGTTCGACATAGTTGTAATCCCGGCTTTCAAGTACCTCTGCGATAATGAAGGGCAAGTCGTCGGCAGTGATGGTCTTTTTCGAATCGCCCAGTGCCACCACCCGTTGCAGTACCTTAGCCAGATTCTCGTCGGAGAGGGAGATGTCGAGCTTATCCAAATTCTTCTGCAATGATGCCTTGCCGCTCATCTTACCCAGGGCGTAGTTGCGCCTGCGGGCAAAGCGTTCAGGCTGAGTCGGGTCTGGTAGAGCCCCCCTTTCTTATCACCATCGGCATGAATACCGCTGGTCTGGGTAAAGACATCCGCACCTATGATCGGTGCGTTGTCGGCAATACGTTTGCCGGAGAAATTCTCTACCATACTGCTCAGGCGTTCGAGGTGGGATTCATTGATGGAGAGCTTGACCGCCATTCGATCTTTCAGGTTGACCGCCACCTCAGCAGGGAGGCGTTTCCTGCCCGCTCCCCAAGGCAGTTGACAGTACAATGAATGGAAGTCACACCCGCCTTTACCGCTGCCATCGCGTTAGCGGTGCCCAGGCCATAATCGTTGTGGGGATGAAAATCGAAGCGACAGTCTGGAAAGCGCCTTATCATATCGGAGAGACTCTCAAACACTTCGTCGGGAGTCAGCACCCCGAGGGTGTCAGGCAACATGAAATGGTCAATACCGGCATCCTGTAACCGCTCCATCATCTCATAAACATACTCCGGGCTATTCAGGTAGCCGTTAGACCAATCCTCCAGGTAGAGATTGACCGACAGTCCCTGCTTGAGAGCATAATTGACGGTTTTTCGGATATCCCCGACATGCTGGACCAGGGTCTTTTTCAGTTGTTGTCGGCAGTGCTTTTCACTTCCCTTGGAGAGCAGATTGATCACCTGCCCAACCCGCTTCTCTGATCCAATCGACACTGCGTTTGAAGTCGACAAAACCCAGCACCTCAACCCGCTCTGCCATGTCGACGGTTTTCGCCCAGGAGATAATCTGTGCCACAGCCTCTTTTTCACCCTCCGAAACCCGAGCGGATGCGACCTCAATTCGATCTACCCGTAACTGCTTCAGTAGCGCCTTTGCCAGGTTCAGTTTCTCCGCCGGAGAGAAAGAGACGCCTTGGGTCTGCTCCCCATCCCTGAGCGTAGTATCCAGGATAGCGATATGCCGTTTCTTTGCCATTGGGTAGCCAACTTTTAGATAGAATGTAAGCGTCTAATTGAACCATAAAAAAGGTCGGCCAGCTAACACTGACCGACCCTATTTTAGTATTTTACCGTCTATAGTTACTTGGCGGCGAGTGTCGTCTTCATATAGTCCCGAATCACGTCACCGTCTGCTGCCAGAGTTTCACAACGGGTCTCCTTCTCCATCAGGTTCTGAAGTGATGGCGGCGGAGGTGCCTCGACCCCAATCGCCTCTTTTACCACATCGCCAAATTTTGCCGGGTGGGCAGTCGCCAGGCAGATGGCGTCGGGGAAGTCGCGGGCGGCATGGACACCAACAGCGGTATGAGGATCAATAATATAACCGCTCTGTGCATAGGTCTCTTTGATCTGCTGTTTGGTCTCCTCTTCATTGCTCGCGGTCGCGGTGAAGGTCTCAGCCACTTGGGCATGCTTTGCCTGTGGTATCTCAAACCTCCCCTCTTTAGCCATCTGCTCCATCAGGGATCGTACTTGCGATGCATCCTCATCCATCAGGAAGTAGAGATAGCGCTCGAAGTTGGAGGAGACCTGGATATCCATCGATGGGCTGATGGTCGGGAATACCTCTCCCGCCTCGTAAATGCCTGTGTTGACAAATCGGGTGAGGATATCGTTGCGGTTAGTGGCGAGGATCAGACGATCCACCGGCAGCCCCATCCGTTTGGCTATATATCCAGCAAAGATATCGCCGAAGTTTCCTGTAGGAACAGAAAAAGAGGATTTTTCTACTGCAGTCACCACCGCTGACTCTACCCCAGGCATAGAAGTAGTAGACCACCTGAGCAAGAATTCGTGCCCAGTTGATGGAGTTGACCGCACCCAGGCTGTACTCACTCTTGAACTCAAGGTCGTTAAACAGCTCTTTGACGATTCGCTGGCCGTCATCGAAGGTACCTGTAATGGCAATGTTATGAACATTGGCATCCAGCACTGTGGTCATCTGTCGCTCCTGGATTGGCGACACCCGACCCTTGGGGTGAAGGATGAAAATATCGACCAACTGCTGACCACGCACACCATAAATTGCGGCAGAGCCGGTATCGCCTGAGGTAGCACCGATGATGTTCAGCCGTCCACCATCACGCTCCAGCAGCAGTTCGAAGAGATTGCCAAGAAACTGCAACGCGACATCTTTAAAGGCAGCGGTCGGGCCGTGAAACAGCTCAAGGATCTTCAGATTCCCCGCTTCCACCAACGGCGTCACCTCATCGTCGGCAAATACAGCATAAGAACGCGTAATCAGGTCTGCCAGCGCCTCACGCCCAATATCACCCTCGACATAGGGCAGCATCACCTCTACCGCAAGCTCATTGAAAGAGAGCTCTGCCCAGCGAGCCAATGTGGCTTCATCTATTTGTGGAATTGATTCGGGCAGCAACAAGCCGCCATCGGTTGCCAATCCCATCATCACAGCTTGGGAGAAACTGACCGGCTCCACGCCGCCACGGGTACTCAAATAACGCATTATTGATCGTCCTCGATCCTATCTATAGACAGCGATTGATTATAGCAGTGTTGCATTGCGCATTCAGGTCCGGCTGCAGCCCTTTGTTTTACCGTGTGAAATCGTCCTTTTCAACGGTCCTTAAAGAATCAGCCGATTAGAAACGACAGGTTTTAACTCATTGAGATTTAGCTGTTTTTATGCGATATTCTTCGCATATTCTGAAATAACGATGGAACGATAGGTGGTTAGATGACAAAACTGATCAACCTCGGCAGCCGTATTCGGAAACTGCGTGAACGGCGAAATCTGACCCAGGCAGCCCTGGCGGTTAAGATGGCGATATCCCCCAGCTATCTCAACCAGATTGAGAACGATGCCCGCCCCCTCAACAAGAGAGTGCTGACCAAACTTGAACTGGCACTTGGCATCGACTTTACTGACTGGACAGAAGACGAGGATCGTTGCGCCAACCGGCTCCAAGAGGCGCTGAATGACCCCCTGTTTCATGGCGCCGGTTTACCCCTTCACGAACTACGCGAGGCGGTCTCAGCCTCTCCCCGCATGGCTGACCGCCTGCTGCAACTTTTCAGTGCTCATCAACGACTTCAATCTGATTACCAAACACTGGCAGAGTCGATTGCAGGGGAAGAGCGCATCAAAGCACTCCACGGCGCCCAGTTTCCATATGAAGAGGTACGGGATTTTTCTACCACAGAAACAACCATATCGAAACCCTCGACCATGCGGCGGAGACACTCTTTCAGAAGAACGGCTTTACCATCGACAGCCTATTGAGTGACCTCACTGGATACCTGAAGAGTGAGCACGAAATCAGCATCAAAATGGTAGATTTTTCAGCTCATGGGCGGTTACAAAAGCAGTATGATCCCGAGAGTCGCACCCTCTATCTGGCAAAACCTTCAAGTTCAACCCGCCGCGCCTTTCACATTGCACATCAGATCGGCCGGCTGCTCTATGGTGAGATGATTGAACAGGAGCTGGAAGAGGCGGACCTCGGAAGCACTCAAGCCAGGGCCATCTGCCGTGTCGGTCTGGCAAACTATTTTGCCGGCGCCCTATTGATGCCCTATGAGCGTTTTCTCGAAGATGCAAAACGACTGCGCTACGATATCGAATGTCTATCAGCACTCTACGGCACCAGCTTCGAGCAGGTATGTCATCGTCTAAGTACACTGCAGCGACAAGATAACAAAGGCGTCCCCTTCTACTTTGTACGAGTCGATATTGCCGGCAATATATCCAAGCGTCAGAGTGCTACCAGTTTTCATTTCGCCCGGCTGGGTGGTGTCTGTCCGTTATGGAATGTGCATGAAGCATTCTCCTACCCCAACACCATCCTCACCCAACTGGCACAGATGCCGGATGGAAAAACCTATCTTTGCCTGGCACGCACGGTATTTGAGAGTGGTAACAGCTACCTCGAACCCCAGCGCAAATTTTCTATCGGCCTTGGCTGTGAGATCCGCCACGCCGATAAGCTGGTCTACTCCACCGGCCTTGATCTGGAAGATACTGAGGCGGTTGAGCTTATCGGTGTCAGCTGCAGGGTATGTGAGCGTCATGAGTGTCCACAACGCGCCTTCCCACCACTCTCCCGCAGGCTCAGTATCGATGAGAATTCTCGTAGCGCCTTCCCTTACTCCTTTGAAGGTTCTGAAGAGAATTAATGGCGGATAGCAAACGAAAGGCACATTGGGAAAAGGTCTATCAGTCAAAGCCGAATGACCAGACCGGTTGGTTTCAACCCTCTCCACAACTCTCACTGAAAATGATAGAGAGTGCAGGTATCGCGCCCGATGACGCTATCATCGATGTGGGTGGAGGCGCCTCACGATTGATTGACGCCCTGCTTGAGCGAGGCTACCACAACCTTAGTGTACTGGACATCTCGACCACAGCTTTGGAAGCAACCCAAACCCGTCTCGGCAAGCGTGCAGAAAAGGTCAACTGGCTGGTGAATGACGTTACCGAGTTTACCCTCGAACAACCGGTCAGACTGTGGCATGACCGTGCAGTTTTCCATTTCCTCACGACTACCCAGGACCGCAAAGCCTACCTGGAGCATCTGCAACGATACCTTGTCATTGGGGGGCATCTCATCATGGCCGCCTTCTCTCCAGAAGGGCCGGCAAAGTGTAGTGGGCTGGATATAGTGCAGTACGACGGCAACACTATTCAGCAGACACTGGGCAGCGATTACAAGTTATTGGAGAGCATCAGCGAACGTCACCAAACACCATCGGGGGTGCAGCAACACTTCAACTATTTTCACTTCATCCGGACCAACTAATTAAAGACTACCCATTATGCCGATGATACCGAAAGACCCCGACAGCACTCTGGTAAAAAGGCAATTTGCCGTTGTCTACACCAAGAAAAGAGGCCGTAAACGCTTCCCGGAAAACTGTGTTGAGATTGTGACTTCCGAAGAAGAGGCGTTGGATATGTCAGATAGTGATAGCGCAAAATATCCCGCCATCGTCGTTGGTCCCTCCCGTTCATCGGAGGTATAAGGCTATTCTATCTGCTGGAATGGCTTGATTAACGACTCAGAAAATAGAGCCCTACCTGCAACAGTGGCCACTCACCTACCGATGGGGTTGGCGGGAAGGAATGGTAATGCCTCCTGGAATACTGAAGGGGCCACCAGATTCCATGCGCGTAAGCGGGACGATCATTGGTGCTCGGCGCAGACCGGGGCCTATTGGGATCAGGCGCAGGATGACATCCTGATAATTATCACCATTCACATCAGCATAGTCCACGGCAATGATCCGAAATCCGGCGGACAGGGGGTCAGTCACACAGTTCAGCCCAGAGGACCCTTTCAGCATCTTTCCCCGAAACATTCCATTTTCGAACTGACAGGCTGAAGAGCGACTTCAGGCTCATTCTCGGTTACCTGCTCCACTATCGGCAAAAGTGACGTGATATCCTCATTCCCTGTCTGTCGAGTTGTGCAATCACTCTCCTCTTGTTGTCCACAACCAAGCCTCATAGAGAGATCTTTCAGGTAGGCGTTACGGAAGTCGTAACCACTGACAAAGTCATATTCGGGGGGGCGTGGTGAGCGGCGAAGAAAGTCCATGTAGTCACAGTCCCGGCGCACTTTCCACCAAGTACTGCGGTCTACCCGACCACCCCACTGCTGGGCGCCGGAAAACCAGGCACTCTCTACCGCCGCCTTGCAGTCGGTAGGAATGTGAAAGGTCTTTTTCTCGCTACGAGATATGGGCAGATCCACACTGTAGCTGGAGACCTTCTTGCCACTGCGGGGCTCAGCAAAACTCGGTTGAATCTGATCTGCCATAGCTGTACAGATAGGGAACAGCAGCGCTAATGTGAGTAAACGGGTTTGATGCAGGAACATCTGATGTTCTCCTCCATTCGTTCCTATTATTCTTAGTGGCTATGCACAATAGCCCTGAAGCACTATCTTCATAGAAAAAAGTGCATCTGTAGGAGCGAATTTATTCGCGATCAGGCGACCGGGCATGTCCTTCGCGAACAAGTTCGCTCCTACAGCAGGTTCCCGGATTATTGTGCACAGCCATTTTATTCTTTATCTTTTCCTGAGGGGCGCTTCTCCTGCAGCTCATCTTGGCGCAATCGCTCCACGAATACCACCCAGCGCGACTTACGTCGGTGGCCAAGTTGAGGAATAGCCGCCCTGCAATGATAGGATGCAGGAAAGTGGTGTTCTGCAAGGCATCCCTGTGGACTACCAGCAGACTGGTGGGAACGATGGCAATTGCATTGGTCAGACGCGACTGGTTGACCAGTACCGCCACATCACCAAACACTTCGCCCGCTCCGAACTGATCTACAACCAGATCTTCGGTACCGCCTTTGCCGCCGGGGACAACCACCTCCACCGCCCCGCTCATCACCAGATAGAGCTCATTGCTCTCGTCACCACGACAGAATACCGCTTGACCGGCGGAAAAATCCAATACCGTACTGGAGAGGATGAAGCGGCGTATCTGCCACGGCTTCATACCCTTGAAAAGTACGCTCTTCGGAATTACCTGCTGTCGCAGATGGGAGGAGAGCATGTCCACAAACTAACCAGTCGCAGGGTGGAGATGGCCAGTGGGGTGATGACAAAGTCGGCTATTAGTGCGGAGGCAATCACCAGCGCACTGAGCATGCCAAACTGGGCGATAGGCTGGAAGTCCGACAGGGTAAAGGTGAGAAAACCGGCGATTAGGGCGATAGAGGTGGCGAATACCGGCAGGGCCTCGTTCTGAATAGTGACGTGCATGGCACGGGACTGGCTCTTGGTGGTCTTCAACTCCTGGTTGTAGCGCAGCATGAAATGCATGGTGTCATCCACCGCAATACCAATGGCGATAGCTGCAGCCATGGCGGTACCGATATTCAGCGGGATCTCCCCATAGCCCATGGTGCCAAACAACACAACGACAGGAAAGGCGTTGGGCAGAGCTGCCAGCAGCCCCACCCGCAAGTCTGTAAAGAGTATCGATATGATCAGAATAAAAAACAGCAACAGAAGAGTGATCGAGTGCAGTTGCCCCTCTATCATTGCATCGGTAGCGGATAGGGTGAGCACGGAAGAGCCGGTGATGTGCACCTCCAGCCCTGGGTCAAGATTCTGTGCAAAAAAGGCGTTTAGACTATCGACAAAGTGCTGCAGCTCCCGAGTGGAGGAGATGTCATGGCGCACCAGAATACGGGCGGAGCTATAGTCTTCCGAGACATAGGCCTTCACATGGCTATAATCCAGAAAGATCATCAGCTCATTGATCTCGTCATCAGACAGTGGCAGCTGTGGCAGCGGTAGCTCCTGGAAGGCACGGTTGAGCATGGAGAGATAGTTTGTAAAGGAGGTGGTGGAGCGGGCAAAGCCCTGGGAGGTTATAAACTTTTCAATCTCCACAATCTCCTCCAGGTAACGCACCTTGAGAAAGGTGTCCTGGATGCCCGAATCGACGATGATGGAGAAAGTTTCCAGCCCCGCCAGCTGACTATTCACCGATGCCACTTGCCGCTGTACCTCCGAACCCTGACCAAGACTGTCGATAGTGCTGTGATTGACCTGAATCCCAGGTATGCCAAGAGCCGCCACCAGGTACAGACACCAAGTAGCGCCAGAGCTCCCCAGCGATTACTGCGCAGCCACTGCCAGTAGCGGTCTGCCAGGGTACTGCCACTATTACGGACAAGACGTGATTTGCCGTCCAGCTGCCACTTTCCGGTGATGCTCAACAGCGCAGGAATCAATGAGATAGTGACGATAAAATTGAATAGCAGGCCGGTGGAGGCGAGGATACCGAACTGCCACAACACCTCTATCTTGCTTATCCCCACAGAGAGGAAGCCCATGTAGGTGGTAATGAAGGTAAGCAGTACCGTACGACCCATCTTGAGAGACATGTGACTCAGAGCAGCCTGCGTCTCCAGACCGCGCCGCTGACCCTGGCGGAATTCAGACAGCAGGTGAATATCTTCGGTGGAACCCACCACGATTAGCAGGATAGGTACTATGGAGGTAATCACGTTGAGGGGGATACCGGTGACCCCCATCAGCCCCAGCATCCAGATGATGCTGACACCGGCGGTCAGCACTGGGGTAAGCACATCCACCAACTGGCGCAGCAGGAGGAATAGGGCGACCAATAAAGTACCTATGGCAAGTGGAAACAGTTTCCCCTGTTCCTGCTGAATCTGTTCCGAAATGGCACTACGGACGAAGGGATAGCCGATATTGAATACCTCTTCGTAGAGGTTGACCAATGGCTGAGTCACCTGATCAATGGTAGCGGTTACGTTCAGGTCATCACTACCATCGACCCCCTTGCGAAGTATGATCGCTACCGCCATTACCCGGTTGTCGGATGAGAGCAGCACCTGTTTAATAAATGAATCCTGCTGGGCTTCATTAAGCAGCTTGGCGGCAGCCTCTGGTGAGGTAGGCAAAGTAGCCAGATAGGGCTCTTTGTCCAGATAGCCATCCACACTCTTTAGGTGAGGGATTGAGAAGAGACTCTCCACCCGCTCAACGAAGGGTTGCTTCTCCAATTCACTGATGACCTGTTTCAGAGCCTTCAGCTTCTTCAATCCAAGTAAATTCTCATCCTCGAGAAACAGAAGCACCACTTTCTCATCGCCAAAGCGCCGACTGATCTCACTGTAATAGGCTCGCTCAGGATCGTCCATCACCAGCAGCTCTTCTGCAGAGATTTGTACCTCAACGTTGGGCAGTTGGCTCCCCGCCAGCAGAGTGAACAGCAGCAGTAGACTGAGAACCCACCAGGGGTGTGCCGCACAAAGATTCAGAAATCGCTGCATAAGGGGAGCTGAGTGGAGTGGTGATCGCAAAGATGCATAGGGGAAGAATAGATAACCGTGGTTATTTTACCAGTAGTGAGAAACCGGATAAAATTCAGAAGAAGTCATACACCCGACAATTGTCCCTCTCTATTCGGATTAATCAGATGGACAGCCTGTCAGGTAGTTCTGAGCGTAGCAAAAAAGTGTGTTAATAGCATAGGGAAGCTCAGCGGTGACGGGAAGGCTTTCTCTTTGCCCGCCTCTTGCCTATTTTCCCGGTTTTCCGACCGCCCCTTTTAACCTGACGTTTTGCAGGCTTAGCGGCACCACCCCTTTCATGATACTCCTTAGCCGTACCGGCCGGTTGCCAGGCAGGCACCAGATGGCGCTTACCGTTGCCAATCAGATCCGCCCTCCCCATGGCTTTCAGCGCCTCGCGCAGTAGCGGCCAGTTTTCAGCATCATGGTAACGGAGAAACGCCTTATGCAGTCGCCGCTGTTTTGTCCCACGGGGTACAGCGACGCTCTCCTTGCCCCGCTTCACCTTACGCAGGGGGTTACGACCGGTGTGGTACATCGCCGAGGCAATGGCCAGAGGAGTGGGAAGAAATGCCTGTACCTGATCAGGTCGGAAGCCATTCTCCTTTAACCACAGCGCCAGATTAAGCATATCCCGGTCAGTGGTTCCAGGATGGGCGGCAATAAAGTAGGGAATCAGGTACTGCTCCTTCCCCGCCTCTTTCGAGTATTTTTCAAACAGCCGTTTGAAACGGTCATAGGTGCCGATACCCGGCTTCATCATCATCTCGAGGGGACCCGCCTCAGTATGCTCCGGGGCGATCTTCAGGTAACCGCCCACATGGTGGGTCACCAGCTCTTTGATATATTCGGGGTCTCGTACCGCCAGATCGTAGCGCAGACCGGAGGCGATAAAGACCCGCTTGATCCCCTTAAGTGCCCTTGCATGACGGTAGAGCTGCGTCAGTGCCTTGTGATCGGTATTCATGTGCTTACAGATACCGGGAAAGACACAGGAGAGACGACGGCAGGAGGATTCGACATGCTCATTTTTGCAGCGCATTTGGTACATATTCGATGTCGGCCCGCCCAGATCCGAGATAATACCGGTGAAATCGGGAGAGCTATCTCGTAGCGTCTCAATCTCATGCAGCACCGACGCTTCCGAACGGCTCTGAATAATTCTCCCCTCATGCTCGGTGATCGAACAGAAGGTGCAGCCACCAAAACAACCGCGCATGATTGGAATGGAGAAGCGGATCATCTCCCAAGCAGGATTTTTTGCATCTCCATAGGCCGGATGTGGTCGGCGGGTATAGGGCAGCTCGTAGAGCCGGTCCAGCTCCTCTGTCTCCAGTGGAATCGGTGGCGGATTGAGCCAGACATCCCGCTTACCATGGCGCTGCACCAGGGCACGGGCATTTCCGGGATTGGTCTCCAGATGAAACACCCGGGAAGCGTGGGCGTAGAGCACAGGGTCGTCACTCACCTGATCATGGGAAGGAAGACGCACCACGCACTTCGAGCGATCCTCTGCTTTTGGTCGCTGATGAAATCCGACGACTCTGGATGTATCGCTGTCGCTCTCACTGCAATCGGGGCTCTCCTGATAGGGGTCCCGCTTAGGCCCCAGCCTGCCCGACTGGTCCAGCTCACTGGAGTCTATCTCCAGCCACTCATCAGGTATCTCCTGGCGCATAACGCCGGTACCACGCAGATCGGTAATCTCGCCAATCTTTTCACCGGCCGCAAGGCGATGAGCCAGGGCGACTATGGCCCGTTCCGCATTACCATAGATCAGCAGATCCGCTTTAGAGTCCGGTAATACCGAGCGGCGCACCTTGTCTGACCAATAGTCGTAATGGGCGATACGCCGCAAGCTGGCCTCGATACCGCCAATGACCACAGGCACCCCCTTGTATGCCTCTTTCGCACGCTGGGCGTAGACCACCACCGAACGATCAGGCGTTTTCCCCCGGCACCATCGGGTGTGTAGGCGTCATTGGAGCGAATACGCCGGTCGGCAGTGTAGCGGTTCACCATGGAGTCCATGTTGCCCGCAGTGATACCGTAGAAGAGATTGGGCTTTCCCAATGCCCTAAAGGCGTCCGCTGACCGCCAGTCGGTTGGGCGATGATACCAACCCGGAAACCCTGGGCCTCCAGCAGACGACCAATCAGCGCCATACCGAAGCTGGGGTGGTCTTACATAGGCATCACCGGTGACGATGATAATATCGCAGCTGTCCCACCCCAGCTGATCCATCTCCTCCCGAGACATGGGTAGTACCGGGGCGGTACCAAAACGTTTCGCCCAGTAGTGGCGGTAGGAGAAGAGATTGGGAGCAGACTGCATGTTTTTGCGATGGATTAGCTTAAAAGGTGATTATAACTGATCGATTCGACAGCCGCAGGTTCATCCTAGAATCCTCAGTTGGGCAGGGTGGAGAGTGCACTTGTGGTGGTGCAGTACAAGGCACAACGATGAGGAATAGTTGTTCTATTCCAAGGAGTTGTAACGCCGTAATGCGCCGCCACAAGTGTGCTGTCCGCCCTGTAGCGTAATTCACCCGGAGAGTGAAATAGGCAATCGCAGTCAATGCAATTAGAATCAATGTGTTGCCCGTCGAATGGAGCGATCAACTGAGGATTCTAGGATCATACAGCAGTGCCTCGTTACCTAACCCTGAGTGCATGCTGTCAATTCCGTCGCAACTCATCAGAAAGAGCGATAGGCGTGGGGTACCTATTCACCACCAGATAGGTGGAGGCCAGGAAGGTCAACAGGGTAGCCAATTGAATAAGATAGCTCGCCTCGGCAGTTATCATCCCGCTCTCCAGAGCAAGTACGGCGATCAGCAGCGAGAATTCACTCAGCTGTCCAAGGCGCGCACCCACCTCTTTTGAACGCGCCTCATCCTCGCCCTGCTTTCTTAGCAGTAGGCTGATTACTGCCGGTTTACCCAGTATCGTCAGCAGGGCAAACAGCAGCGCAGGGAGAATAACGGTGGTGAGCATACCCAAGTCAAAACCGGCACCAAGGGAGAAGAAGAACATCACCAGAAAAAAGTCCCGCAGGGGTTTCAGTTTCTCGGACATGTAGAGGGAAATAGGACTGGTTGCGAGGGTTACACCAGCCACAAAGGCTCCAATTTCGTGGGAGATGCCCAATGCTGCCGCTGCTTCCGCCATACCCAGCACCAGCCGATAGCCAGGAGAAATATGTATTCATGGAAGGTATCGAAGGTCTGAAGTAATCGCAGAAGAACTTTCTTCACAAAGAGCACCGCAAAGCCAATGAGTAGCGGCAGTGCCATGACGAGTTTGGCGAACTCCATCATCGGGTGATCTGGAGATGAGCTTCCTTCGAGAAAAAGCAGCAGCAGTATGGCGATAAAATCCTGCAGCAACAGAATACTGATGATGATCTCGCCGGTACGCTGATGGTGAAGCACAGTGGTAGGAAGAAGCTTCAGGCCGATAATGGTACTGGAAAAGACCACCGCAGCACCGATTAACAGGGCTTCCAGAAAATTATAGCCAAACAGCAGTGCAAGCCCTCCTCCGACACCCCAGAAAAGAGAGGAGCTGATTAGTGTGACTACGGTGGTTTTGTGCATCAGCAGCAGAAATTCTCTGGGATTCAGTTCTAATCCCATGAGAAAAAGCAGAAACATGATGCCGATATGGGCAATATCGCCAATCAGTTTAGGATCATCAACCAACCCCAGGCAGATGGCCCCAGCAAGACACCCAGCATTATATACGCCACCAGCAGCGCCTGACGTGCATAGAGCGCAACCGTCGCCAGCACGGCGGCTCCAGTAAAGATCAAAAATATAGTGAAAACAATATCTTGCTGCATCTGTGGCCCGATCAACTTTCCTCTCTATAATCCTTCAAGCATAGATGCAGGGGACGTATAAATAAACATGGGGAAATTAGGGTGTTGTTCTGTGCTCCGATCTATAGTGAACCGCATCGGTCATGGACTCCTGCAGTAATCCCCATGTACAGTATTCGGAGTCAGGAAGATGACCGTTACCCTGACCTCACCGATGGGATATATCGAAGAGGGGAAGAGAATAGACATGGCAAAGATGAAAACGGGAAAAAAAGAACTCAAGCAATTTAAAAAGAAAGTGCTCAAGGCCGAGGCGAAGGTGAATAAGCTGCAGCAGGAAATTGCCCAGCTGGATAAGAAATTGGCGAAGCGGGATGAAAAGATTAAAGGCCTGCAACGCCGATCAAAGGGCAAGGAATCGAAAAAGAATGAGGCAGTGTCTTTGGAAAACATCCAGAAATCCGTTTCTATAAAAGCCTCTCGGGATGCGTTGCAGAAAGCGGGATTCCTGCGGAGCCGCTATGAGCAGTATCTTGAGTTGAATAAAGCCAAGACCGTTGCCCGTAGGGAAGCCAATCGAGACTGATGGAGAGTTACGGTCCCGAAGCCGGTTTCACCGATCAAGAGCTGGAGGATGTGCTTAGCTAGGAGTTTGTCCGAGAACGGATCTTTCCCGTAAATAATGGGAAACAGGGGTGTCACTTAAGGTACAACAAAGTCGCTTGGTGTTAACAACTTAAGGTGTAGTAATCCAGACACGACCTGACACAGACTGTCAGATCGTTGAGTCCGCAACGCGACAAAAGCGGGTATTGAAGTACTAACTGGCTAATGCCCGCAGTTACCCTACAGCGGACGTCAGGGATTTCAGGAAGGATGGCCGGAGTTAACCATGAGCAGACATTAGGAGTGGCCTGCCAAGAAACCCGCTTCGCAACCAAAGCGGAAGTTATTGAACTATAGAGACGCAGAGGTATTTGTAGATGCGCTGCTCCACCTCCCGTCATTGCGAGGGAGCCCTGGCGACCGCGGCAATCCCAAACAACGGAGCCGGGGCCGGGGTGATTGCTATTACCAATCAGATAACGTCAGTCTTTCCTGGCTTTTGCTATAACATCTTCTTCTGAATCAGCGAATTCTTGAGATATCGCGTAAAAGTCATCAGAAACTTCCATGAAGGCGTCAACCATATCAGGATCAAAATGGTTTCCTTTGCCTTCCTGGATTATGGCCACGGCTTTTTCGTGTGGGAATGGTGGTTTGTAGACACGCCGGCTGATAAGGCATCGTAGACATCCGCTACAGCCATCAATCGCGCAGAGATCGGGATATCATCCCCTGCCAAACCCTCAGGATAGCCGTAGCCGTTCCACTTCTCCTGATGGGAATAGGCAACCTCCTTGGCGAAAACAAGAAAATTGTCGGCAGTGGAGATACTTCTTTCAGCAGAGACAATGGCATCACGACCATAGGTTGTGTGTTTTTTCATTTCATCGAATTCTTCCGCTGTCAGCTTGCCTGGCTTGAGAAGAATATGGTCAGGAACACCGACCTTGCGATATCATGAAGTGGGGCTGACTTGTAAAGTATTGTAATATTCTCGGGCGTTAAAAAGTGACTGAAGCGCGGATGATCTTTGAGTTGGGTCGCCAGTAACTTCACATAATGCTGAGTGCGACGAATATGATTACCTGTTTCAGGATCCCGCGCTTCTGCCAGGGATCCCATGGCCACCATGGCAACATCCTGCAATTCTTCCATCTGCCGGGTGCGTTCAATCACCTTCTCTTCAAGAATTTCATTCTGTCCTTTCAGATAATCTCTTGCCAGCTTCAATTCCAGATGGTTTTTGACACGCTCCTTAAGGATAGAGGGGCTGATTGGCTTGGTGATGTAATCAACTGCACCTAGCTCTAGCCCCTTGGTTTCATCTTCTTCCTCGACCTTTGCGGTCAGAAAGATAATCGGTATGTCACGTGTTGTCTCGTCTGCTTTAAGCTGCCGACACACTTCATAGCCATCCATGTCCGGCATCATAATATCAAGCAGAATCAGATCAGGTATTTTCCTTTCGATGATCTTCAGGGCCATTTTTCCATTGACGGCAGCCTGTAAAAAGTAACGGTTCGATAGAACACCCTTAACCACGTCAATATTGACAGGCGTGTCGTCCACAACAAGAATGGTTAACCTGGATAAATCCTTATTCATTGCCTTATCCTGTTCATAACATAAAAATTACTGCTCTACTTCCCATGTTCTTATTGTTCGTCGGGATAACGTTTTACTATTTCGTCCAGAAGCGATGCGGCAGTCTCAAAATCATAATTACCGAGATGTGTTTGCAACTGGCCGAGTGAGTCACGAAGCGTTGACTCACTTACCTTCTGAAGAAATTCCTCTACTGCCTCCTCCGCAGTGGAATCAAAGTTCTCGATGCGTTCCGCTAACGCCTTGAGTTCGCCAATCACATCAATCTCTGTCGTCCTGCCGGGATCAGAAACGGCACCCACCTCCACTCCAGTCTGCAGAGCAATTTTGATGGCACCCAGGGCCTCATCCAGTGATTGCTTAGCGCGTGACATCAATTCATTGGGGTGCGTGCCTTCGCCCGTGGAAAGCACCTCTTCCAATTCCCCGGCAGCGGCTTGAAGAGCGGTGGCACCAATATTCCCTGCAACTCCCTTCAAGGTATGTGCACCCCGTACAGCAGCTTCCTGTTCGCCCTCATCCAGGCTCTTTGCAATACGATCCATGGCATCCGACTCGGCCTCTACAACCTTGGCCAGGGTCTTTCGGTAAGCTCTGGTACTGCCACCCATACGTGCTATCGCACTTTCAACATCAAAACCCGGCAGTTCAATGGATGGTTCTTCGCCTGCCGGCTCGAACTCTGCCAGCCGCTGTTGAAGTTCGACAGGAACATCCCGTTCACCCGGTTTAATCCATCGGGCTAACGCGTTATACATTTCCTGGGGATCGACGGGCTTTGAAACATGATCATTCATTCCCGCATCCAGGCATTTGTCACGGTCACCCGCCATGGCATTGGCGGTCATGGCGATGATTGGCAGATCGTTATATGAGGGATCCATACGGATCTCCCGGGTCGCGGTGTAACCATCCATCACCGGCATCTGCACATCCATCAGTACAGCATCGTACGACTCTTCTTTAACCTTATTAACAGCATTCAAACCATTTTCTGCTGTGGTCACTACCATCTGTGCAAGTTCCAGTAATTCAGTGGCCACCTGTTGGTTGATCTCGTTATCCTCTACCAGCAGAATACGTGCGCCTCGGATGGCAGCCACTGTGTCTAGCCCAATGTCGTTTCGACCCTTGTGCGGCTTCGGTTCTTCGTATCCCATGGCCACCATGGCAGCATCTAGCAGAGTTGAGTTTGAAACCGGCTTACTTAAAAAGCCCTCTACCTTCACGTTGCCCATCTGGAGCAGCATCTCATCCCGATCGTAGGCCGTAACCATTACCACCTTGGGAGGCGTATTCAGATTCATGCCTTTCTTGATCTGGCGACTGACTTCAATGCCATCCATGCCCGGCATCTTCCAATCCATAAACACCAGCTTAAAAGGCGCATCCGTCTGATCCGCCCGACGTACCCGTTCCAATGCCTCCTTGCCATTGGTGGCCAACTCCACGTTAAAGGTGAAGCTTTCAGCCAGATGCTGCATGATCTCCCGGGCTGTAGCGCTATCATCTACCACCAATACAGGAAGACCTCGCAGATCCAGATTTGGTAGTTGTACTGCAGACTCAATCTTCTTCGATAATCCGAAGTTAGCGGTAAAGATGAAGGAACTGCCTTTTCCAAAGGTACTCTCGACTTTAATCTCACCGCCCATCATCTCGATGAGTGATTGACTGATGGCCAAACCCAGGCCCGTTCCACCATATTGACGAGTCGTGGACGTATCGGCCTGACTGAACGATTGGAACAATTTACCGACCTGTTCTTCAGTCATGCCGATGCCACTGTCGATAACAGAGAATTGCAACGTGACCTGATCTTCAGAAGCAACCACTGGTTCGACACGAATAAGGATCTCGCCATCCTCAGTGAACTTGACCGCGTTGTTAGCAAGGTTGATCAAAACCTGACCCAGGCGAAGCGGATCCCCTACCAAGCCGTCAAACACTTTGGAATTGGTGTCTATGAGTAGTTCCAGCTCTTTTTCCTGTGTCTTGACGGTAAGTAAGTGAGCCAAATGATCCAGCGTATCACTCAGGCGGAATGGGATTGCTTCCATCTCCAACTTACCGGCTTCAATCTTAGAGAAGTCGAGAATATCGTTGATGATGCCCAGCAGTGAGTTGGATGCATTGTGAATCTTGATGACGTAATCATGCTGCTTGGGACTTAGATCAGTCTGCAACGCCAGATGGCTCATGCCTATAATTGCATTCATCGGTGTGCGGATCTCGTGAGACATGTTGGCTAAGAAGTCAGACTTTGCCTTTGTGGCCGATTCAGCTTTGAGCTTCTCTTCATCAAGATCTTCCAGCATATTGATCATGGCTGAGCGGGTTTCATTCAGCGCGACAAGCTTAGACTGCATCTCCTCTTCACTGCTAGCAAGTGCAGCGCTTTTCTGTTCCAGCTCTATGATCAAATTCTGTTGCCCAATATTTGACCGATCGTGAGCCTCTTCAAACATTACTCTGTTGTTCTCAGATCGCTTCAGCTTTTTTTTCAGAATCCGGTTTTCGCGTTCAAGACGCAAAATCGTCTTCTTGTCTTCATCACTCATTCCGCTCACCTAGCAGAGCAACGACTAAGGAGTGGTTATGCAATTTTGCCCCATCCTCAATGGGTATCGATGGACAAATCTCGCCGTAAGTGTAAAAACCAGCATAGGGAATAGTTGAGTCAAGCATCCCATCAAGACCATTCGGTTCTTCTTGTGTTCGTGTGCCCAGCAACATTTTCCTTCCGGCACAGGAAAAAATAAGTGCAACACCGGGTTGCTGACCAGAGGGGTATTCTGATACCACCGTTTCACCTGCCTGAGCAGAACTGGCCAATGCTGAATCCCTGCTTATCATACTGGGCCTTATTTTGGAACCCTCCTTGATATCTCCAAACAGGGCTACTGCACCAGTTTCTGGATCAAAATCGCCCGCTGGTGTACGTAAATAATCAATGCCTCCATCCTCCGAAAGAACAGCCAGTGGAAATTCAAAACCAATCGTCGCACTTTCACCAATCATTTTTCTGTAATAATCAGCAGCCGGTTTATTATCAACTTCAAGTAATAGAGCCCCTTCAGACTTGGTGACACTCCCCTCACTTCCGAGCAGACTACATCCCAGCCCAAGTGAAAAGGAATACTCCAGCGGGCCCGAGAAGAGTAAAACGGGAACGGCACCACTCAGAACACGTTTACCATAAAACTGGGAATGTTTTCTGGAACTGCCATTGGTCTC
>MOXG01000012.1_pt1 | contig 46291 bp, 44 predicted proteins | sample 1471191 | NCBI WGS metagenome assembly MOXG01 (sample SAMN05806437, study PRJNA327811) | mollusc metagenome | isolation source: Phylotype C (NB3) bacterial symbionts from gill | host: Thyasira cf. gouldii | place: Canada: Bonne Bay, Newfoundland | collected 2010-08-19
AACTGCCAACTGCCAACTGCCAACTATTTTTTCAACTCTGCTTTCATCTTTTCCAGCAGTTCACGATCGAGCAGTCCCAGACCACCACCTTCGGGATCCTGCTTTGATTCGACATAGTGCTGGATCTCTGAGAAGCGTTTCTCCGCCTGTTCGTTCTCCTGTAATCTCGGTACCCGCTCCTTGGCAATTTCAAAGGCATCGAAGTTGAGTTCTTTCAGGCCGAAGCCTTTCATGCGTCTTACCGCTTTCATCATGGCGCGGTTACGGAAACGGGTCAGGTCGGTGGTGGTGATCTTTTCAATGCCTTCGCGGCGGGCGCTAAATTCAGCAGCCTTTTTAATGCCGGCACGAACAAAGTCCGGCGCCGATTCGACACGCGCCAGTGCATCGGCACTCCACTCGACACCAGCCAAGCTGGTCTCAATCACCTTCTGTACATCCTGTTGCGAAACCACGATGGCATTGCGACGCTTGGCTTCGCGTTCAGCGGCGGCTTCCATGGTCGGTTTAACAAACATCTTTACCTGGAATTCACGATCGGCCAGGTTGGCCTCAAGTAGGTTCTCCGCATCGCTCTCCCAGGGGAACTTTCGTTCAGGGCTATCTTCATCCTCCAAACGGTTCAGGAGTTTGATGTTGACCTCAAGGCGGCCTTCACTGTGGGCCACATCCTCGGCTACGGCAAAGACCCCCTCACGCAGAAAGGCGGGTATCTCTTCCAGGTAGGCCTTGGCCTCTTTGGTCCAGACCATGCCACTGGATGAACCTCATTTTCAACCTGCGTTGTGGTGGCAGGGACAGTGTCAGGACGTTTCCCCGGAAACTTGTCACCGAAGCGCTTGGCGGCCAGTGTCGCCATGTGTTCTGTGGTAACGACCGATTCTCCGAGTTCCCGGACATGGGATTCAGCACGCTTTCGTACCATTTTACGCAGGAATCCCGGTACCGGGCCAGGCGCGTCTCGGCCTCGGGAGACCAGGTGACTTCGCCGCCGGCACCCTCTATTAGTGGCTCGATAATAGGGCGTCCACTGGGGGTGTGCCCACACCAGGGGTCGGCATCCATAATGGTGCCGCCCATAGCCAGTGGTCTGGCACGACAACCGCCGCACAGCTTCTGGTATTCACATTGGCCACATTTGCTTCCAGACTCGGATTTCGCAGCTGTTCAAAGGTGGGTGCCTTATCCCATATCTCCCAGAAATCCTGGTCACGGATACTTCCCTCTTCATCGGGAAATAAGGACAGGCGGTTACCCCCCCTTCCGGGTGATACGGCAGTAGTGAATGCCTGCCAGGCAGCCGCCACCCTCATAGCCCTCTGCCGGGTAAGGGGAGAGTTGGGATTGTGTTCATAGGCCACCCGCTTGTAGTGAGGGGCGCAGCGGGCACGGATAATCAGATCCCGGGTCTGTTCCTGAGCCTCTATCAGCTGCTTCAGCACCTCTTCATAGCGGGCAGGAGTGATGTCCGACATCGACTCACCGCGGCCGGTGCAGACCAGGAAAAAGATATTGAGCACATGGGCACCGGAGGCCTTGGCAAAGTCGATCATCGACTGTACTTCGTGGGCATTTTGCTCAGTGACTGAGAAGTGCACCTGGAAGGGGAGGTCGTGTTTACGGCAGAGATCCATACCTCTGAGGGTCTTCTCCCAACTGCCGCTGCAGCCGCGGAAGCTGTCGTGGCTTTCGGGGTCGAGGGAGTCGAGGCTGATACCCATGCCCATGGCGCCTGCTGCTTTTAACGCCTTTACCCGCGTCTCATCAAGCAGTACACCGTTGGTGCCAACCACGATGGAAAGCCCCAACTGGTTGCCGTGAGCTACCAACTGTTCAAGGTCACGCCGTACCATCGGCTCGCCGCCGGTCAGCACCACCATGGTCTCGTTGCTGCGTGAGGCGATTTCATCCAGCAGCGCCTTGACCTCATCGGTGGAGAGTTCACCCTTGCCACCCTCAAGGCGTGCCTCTGCATCCATATAGCAGTGGGCACACGCCAGATTGCAGCGGCGGGTGAGGTTGACAGCGATTAGAAATAGATCGTTCATTAGCTATTCATTTAGTGGAACACAGAGGTCTCAGAGAAACACAGAGAGCACAGAGGTTTTTAAAACTCTGTGTTCTCTGTGGTACTCCGTGTGCTCTGTGTTCCTTATTCACTTGTTCCGGGGATCATTGGGATCGAGGTGGAATACACCACGCTCGGCCCAGATCTGTTTAATGGCGTCTACGGCCTCTTCGCTGACGCTCTCCAGTTCTTTCCGTCGACTCCAGCCTTCGATCTCCTGGATCAACATGCCGCGTACCATGTCGGGAGCTTTGCCGATGCGCTCTCTGGCGGCTTCATTCCAGGGCATGGTTTCGCTGCTTGACTCCGAGCCGGATTTGAAAGTCTCCATCACCTGGCCGACAAATGCGGCATCCACCTGCTCCAGGCCGTTCTGTTTGGCGATGGTCTCGGCCGCCTTGCGGGTCATGTCACGGCAGAATCCGGCGGGTACGTTGCTCAGCACTGTTTCTGCTTCAGCACTCCAGGTTGAAGTTGCCTCTGTCTCAGGTGCTTTTTCCTCCTGACTCGGCATCATGTTGGCGAAGGGGCAGCCGCTCTTCTTTTCCGGCTGTGTCGTTGACGTTGCTTGGCCGGGCATACCACCACCATCCTGCATGGCGGACTCCATTGCCTTACGTGCCTCTGCCAGCCCCGCTTCAGCCACCGCCAGGGAGATATCACTGTGGCCGTTAGCCCTGGCGTAATCCTCGATCCGCTGCTTGGAGCTGTCACGCATGAAGCCTTCAGGAACACGCATCAGGCGCGCCAGTGCGGCGGCTTGCCAGTTGAGACCTTCTTCCATAGGTGTGGCTGCCTCAGTGAGACCGTTACCGGGCAAGGTGGCGGCTTCAGCGCCGGGATTAAACTCAGTGGTTCTGACCTTGTCGTCGAGAAATGCCTGGATATGCTCCGCTTCGACCATCCAGAGATCGGCGGCGCGGGCCTTTTTCTCAGCACGCATACTGAGATTACCGCGTAGGCTGAGGTCTTTGATGGTGAGCAGCAACGCGGTCGCCTGTTCACTCCAGCGCATCACCTGCTCAGCATCTGGCTTGCGTTTCAGTTCGCCCCGATCATAGGCGCCGACAATCTCTTCCATTGCCTGCTCTGCATGACCCGGCATCAGTTGGGCTGTGGCTTCGTCAACAATGCTTTCGGTGATGACGGTGTGGCCGTGCTCCTGGGCATAGCGCAGAATCGCCATCTTTGCCATAGGGCGGACGAAGGAGGGGACTCGCTCCATGCGTGTTTCTGCCTCGGTAGTCCAGGATGTGCTGACTGAAGCCAGTCGATCCACCTGGGGACGGTGTTCGTGTTGGCTCAGCAGTACCGAGCAGCTGACATCGCTGAGCAGGTACTCTGTGTTGCCACCGATATCCAGGTCGGCATCGGCGTGTATACCGGTGGTGCCGAGGATCAGCAGTGAGGGGTTGATCTCACTGAGGTAACGGTTAATCACATCGTGGGGTTTGCCGTCGAGCAATACGGTCTCAATCTCCATGTCGTAATCTCGTGCAATGGACTGAGCGACGGACAGGTGGCCCTGGTAGATCTTCGCCAGACCGGAGTCGATGATCTCCTCGTGGAGTTTCTCCTGCTCCTTGAATTTGAACACCTGTCCCGCCTCTTCCGACAGAACACCGGCGATGCGGTTGAAGGCGACGTAGTGGTAGTAGGGGTCGAAGGCGGAGATCACCTTGATCTCAACACCCCAGGTCTTGGCTAGAGAGAAGGCGGTAAGCAGGCCGCCATAGGCTTTGGTGGAGCCGTCGATAGCGACGACGATAGGGCCGTCACTGATGCTGCGAGTCGGCTCTTTAATAACTAGTGTATCGATTTTACTGCGTCTTGCGACACGTTGGCAGACAGTACCCAGTCGGCTTGACTTGATAGCGCCCAAACCCAGGGCACCCATTACTAACAGATCATATTCGCCGTTGTTGGTCTCATTGACCAGCTCACGGTAGTTCTTCCCTTCCAGAGAACGGCGCTTCACTTCAATTTTTTCGTTTTTAGCTTTTGTATCCACCTGGTCCAGATAGGAGTCGGTGATAATGGAGAGTCCCTTGGTGATCAGATCATCGTGTACATCCCGTTGTCGTTCCAACTCCTGCTCTTCGCGGAACTGCTCGGGCAGGCCACCCTCCATCTGACGAAAGCGCAGGTCATGCAGCTTTGCTGCATAGACATGAGCGGCAGTCAGTCGGCTGCCGTAGTGGGTGGAGAGAGAGACAGCCTCCAGTGTCCCCCGGTTGGAGTGGTCAGATGAGTCTACTGCCAGGAGAATTGACTTATAACTCGGCAGTGGGTCAAGTTCTGGTGGGGTGATTTTGGCTTGGCTTGGCATAGATAAGGCCTGAGGCTTAGGGGAGAAAAAACAGAGGCCCGGAGATGATGGATATCAAATCCAGTAGCTCCAGGCCTTTGATTTTAATTAGAGATAAACCAGTAACCGATGATATAGCTGATGACGATGAAATTGATGGCGCCGCCGATAAAAGCCATATAGTCCATCAAGGTAAATCGTCGTTGCGGTTTATCTTCGGTCATGGTCTCTATCCCATCTACTTACTTGAAGGTGAAGTCTGCAGTGGTACTGCCACCGGCTGTTACTTTGACCTTACCCTTCTGGTTTTTCAGGAAACCGTGCCAAGCTTTGATCTTGTAGCTACCGGCAGGCACGTTATCGATGGTGTAGGTGCCATCATCGGCCACTTTGGCAAAGTAGGGGTTTTTGGCGACAAAGACAAAGCCGTGCATAAAGTCGTGAGCATCACACTCGACTTTGATGGCAGGTCCCCTCTTCATTTTGATTTTTGAGTTGACGGTGCCCGGCTCAGGCTGACTGATATTGGCCAGGGTCTTTTTTGGGCCTTTGGCATCGCCGCGAATCAGTTCGTAGGTATGGATGTTGTGCAGGATGGGATCCTTGTTTACAGCAGCCAAATTGCTTTTGTTGCGCATGATCTGCATAAAGGGTTTGAACTCGCACCCCTCCTGTTCAATAGTCGCGTCTGCAACATCAGTAGGGAATGCCTTGCCTTCTTTCACCTTCTCCAGGTAGACCACGGTATCCATCAGGTTGCCATTGACGACGCGTACATAGTCGATGTTGCGCTCACCGGTGCCGCAGACGTTGTTGTCCTTGCTGATCTTGTAAGTGTTGGGCGCACGGTCTTTGCCGGTAAAGGAGATCTTACCGGTAATGGTGCCACCGCCGCTGACGGTCACTTCTTTGTAAGCTGCCGACTGGCTGGCCAGGGGCAGGGCACAGAGGCTAGCCAGGGTGAGGGATACGAGCATTTTTTTCATGCTAAGACTCCTGTTGATAGGTCAATTGGTTGATTACAGGGTCAGGCTGTCTGCTGCGGCTGATCCTGGTTCGGTTGTAAAAGCTCTTCCAGCATCTCTATATGGATGCTGCGTTTAACGCTATCGCCTGCCTGATCAAGACATGACAGTAGAGTTTCGGTGGTACTTTGGCGGTCAAATGCCTGAAGCACTTTACCTATGGTGCGGGCCTCTTCGCCCCCACCCATGTTTACGCTATCGACGATCACTGCCGGCAGTCTGCCAACAAACGTTTTGTCGGTCAGGTTGGGTAGAGATTCTGCCAGTGCCTTAGCTGCTGCGACCCGCACACCGCCATCCTCATCCTTCAGCTGCTCGGTAATCTTTTTAGCGATGCTGGTGTTAGGGATATCCGCTATCACCATGTGGTCCGCTTCACTTGGATCCCGGCCGTTGTTGATCAGATTTGACAGCGCCTCAATCGCAAGAACACGGACGGTTGTCTCACTGTCCGTCAGCGCTTCAATAAGGGGTTTCACTGCAGCACGATTGCCCAGATGGGCCAATGCGCGGGCGCAGATACCCCGTTGCTCCACGCCACCAACCGTCAGTTGTGTAATAAGAGTACCAACGGCGTCCATAAGTTCCGGCATATCGATCGTTTCCGACCAATTTCACCTATTGCCGCTGCTGCTTCCTGACGAAGAATCTCATCATCGTCGTTGAGTGCCTGAATCAAAGCTTCGACTGCACCTTTATCCTCACTCTCTGAGAGCACTTTTGCTCCTAGACGGCGCACATCCTGCGCTGGTGAGAGCCGTTTTTTGTGGCGAATGCGCTTCATCTCCTCCTTATTCTCCTCAACGACTTCGAGGTATTCAGTGGTCTCCTCATCGTGCTCAGGCTCTTGCTGCTCAATGTTATTCAGGCCGAGGGTCGCTTCGACATTGTCCATGGCGATGGCATCGAGGGTGGACATGGCAGTTCTTACCTCGCCCTCCTCGACAATGCGTGCGGGTGATTCGGGCAGAATAATTGTACTTGCCACCTTCTCTGAGAAGGGTTCATCGGGATCCACGTTGATTCTGCCGGAGATCTCCTCCGGGGCATCATCATTGGCCTCTGACTGGGCTGTCTCATCGGATGAGGCGTCAGCGGCCATGGTGTCGCTGTCACTCTCAGTAGTTGCCTCCGCAGCAGTATCCACCTCCTCGGTAGCCGGCTTTTCATCGATCGGAGTAATATCACCTTTGACTGCGGCGATGATGATGTCGAGGGGGCGTTGTATCTCCTCTTCATCCTCAGTGAGAACGGTTTTACCTTGCTGTTCCAGCTCCATTAGCGCGACGAGAGCAGCGAGACGAACCGCTTGCTCTTTGTCGGCCACTGCTCTACCCAAGGCAGTTACGGATTCCTGGTTGATTATGCCAAGCTTGCCCAGGGTGAGTATTGCCTCACGTCTAACCATCGTATGGCCGTCACTGTTGCCTAGCAGGTCGATGAGTGTCGATGTTTTCTCGGTGGCACCAATCTTACCCAGCAGGCGGCATGCAGCGGATGCAGTCTCTGCACTTTTATCGCTACAGCTGGCAGCAATTTTATCGATGGCATCCTCTGTCAATGAGAGTGTTGCCTGTGCATCCTGGAGTGCATTGTAGAGTGTTAGTCTCACTTGGCTGCTGGGGTCATCCATCATCAGCATTAGTTCGGCTTGGAGGTCGCTGTCAGGGGCCTCTTCGGTGGTGAGTTGTAGGCAGGCTTTGAGTGCTGCGTCTCTCACTACTTCATCCGGATCCCGGAGCATTTTTGTCAGTGCGCTAAGATACTTAGTGGCGCCGCAGTTGCCCAGTGCCATAATCGACTCGGCCCGCACATCCCGCGACGTGTCTTTGAGTGCGCGTCCCAGGGCGATGATGCCTTCAGAGCTGTTTGCTCTGCCAAGGGCTTTAGCCGCACGCCAGCGGGATTGTGGGCGCGACTCCTGATTTTGCAGGCGTTCGATAAGCGCTTCGACGCCCTTTCCAGGGATTTTCGATAGTGACTTTAGAATATCGTTCTCTATATCCTGCATACTCTCGTCATCGATAATTTGGGTCAGTGTATCAACTGCGTCTTCACCGCCAAAATCCCCCAGCGCCCTGACCGCTTCGAGTTGAATATCCCACCAGGTGTCCCAGTCGTCTTCCCACTCGATGTTCTCAGGTCTTTCGATAGCCGCTTTTTTCAGTACTTCAACAACGTCGCTTCCACCAATTTTTCTCAGCGATGCCACTACGACAGTACATATTTCACCACTGTTATCGTTGGATAGAGACTCTACTAGGGCAGGGACGGCTTTCGGGTTGCCTATCCTTCCCAGCGCTTCTGCTGCATCCATGCAGACATCGATATCCTCATCCCGGAGGCATTCAATAAGACGATCTACAGCGTCCCCTGCTTTCAATGCACCCAGTGCTTTGGAGGAGTAGCATCGATCTACCTCATCTCCTGTGCTGAGTAGCTGAACGAGGGCATCAACGGTCTGAGTCTGTGTTGTCATGGTTTTTCAATCACCAGAAGCGTAAACAGGAAAGACATAGGCGATTGCACGATCTGTACCAACTTGGTAAACGACTGTTTCAAGGGGATCTGATCGTTCAATCCTGAGGAGTATGGAATGAATTGTTCACATATTTGATATTGCGTCCAGTTGTGAGTGAACGATTTCATCAATCTCAAGGGTGTACGGGAGGGTTAATCTGGATCTGGATGGCTATTTTTTCATCAGAGTGGTTATTGAACAAAAACATACATCATTAAACCGATATGCTGAATGGATTGTTCATAATTGATGCTCGAAATGAGCGCCCTATGCCGCTTCAAATTGATCGTTAGTTAGGGGGAGCGCTAGTACCTGTCGGCTAATTATCATGGTAAGACAAGGGATTATCACGGTTGTTGTCTTGTTGCTGTGCCGTTTCCAAGGATGCTCGGTAAGAAAATTGATCTTGGCCTGGTAATTGCAAATGTCCATGGGATCAGTCAAATAAGAAATATGTACTATTCACCTTGCTACCAGGAGTGAAATATGACCCAAACATCAAAAGAGAATGAGGCGGGACAGCCGGAGGAAGAGACAACCTCCTGGGGACCGAAACTGTTTTTTGGCACCCTCGTCGCGATACTCGGTTTCTTCTATTGGCTCGTGATCTATTCGGGCGGCGTTGTGGTACATCACGGTTAGTGGAGGGGATCTGATGGAAGAGCAGAGCAGTTTAGGTGTGATGGGTACGTTGGCAGCTTTTGCCGTTGCCTTTGTCGTTGCCACCGCCGTCTTTTATGGTCTGGATCATTTTATTATGAGCATTCAGGGCTTGCCGCTGAATCTTGATTTGACCCCGGCCGGTTAGCCGGAGGAATGTAAATATGCCATTACTAAAAAATAGAAAGAGCGTTTTTAGCCTCTTCCCTCTGTTTAAGCAGTTGGGAGTGGTGCTGCTTGTGGCCCTGTTGATGAATGTGGCAGGTCTCTCTGTGGCACAGGCGTCCAGTGGTGTGAGTGCAACTGACACCCTGGAGCAGCGAATCTCTCCTATCGGTCGCGTCCATATAGAGGGTGAGGAGTTTGCCGAGGAGGAGACTTCAAGCGCAGCAGATGCCGAAGAGGTGGAGGTGGTTGTAGCACCTACGCCCAGTCGCAAGGACTACCCCAATGTCGGCGTAAGCAGCCGCGCAATCGTCTGGATTCTTGCGCAGATGCATCTCTTCTTCGGTGCCTTGGTGCTGGCGGTGCCTCTCTTTGTTCTGGTGATCGAGTTGACGGGGATGATCACCAAGGATGAACGTTACGACGATATGGCTCATGAGTTCATGAAGATCAGCCTCGTCGGCTTCTCCATCACTGCTATTTTTGGTGGCTCACTGGCCTTGGCGCTGTTCGTGCTCTATCCCGATTTCATGGGCTATATGATGCATGTTTTTGGTGCCCAGTGGCTGGTCTACGCCAGCCTCTTCTTCCTCGAGAGCTTCTTCCTCTATACCTACTACTACGGTTGGGATGCCTTCCGCTACGGCAATAAAAAGTGGCTGCATATCACCCTTGGTTTGCTGCTCAACGGTGCCGGTATGACCATCATGGTCCTCGCCAACTCCTGGGCTACCTTTATGATGGCCCCCTCGGGTGTCAATGAGGTGGGTGCGGTGGTCGGCAATATCTGGGAGGTGATGAAAGGGCCTCTGTGGAACCCGATCAACCTGCATCGCTTTATCGCCAATATCGGTTTCGGCGGCGCGGTGGTGGGTGCCTATGCGGCATTCAAGTTCCTCAGCAGTCGTGATCCGGTCAAACGGGCACACTACGATTGGATGGGTTACACCTCCAACTTTATTGCAATTCTTGCCTTCCTGCCGCTGCCCTTTGCCGGTTACTGGCTGATGGCGGAGATCTACGCTTACTCCCAGCAAATGGGTATCACCGCCATGGGCGGCATCCTCGCCTGGTTGTTTATCGTCCAGGCGGTGCTGATCGGCACCATTCTGCTGGCGGGTAACTTCTACCTCTGGTCAGGTATGTCCCGTACCGAGGGGTCGGTTCGTTATAAATGGCTGATCAAGTACATCGCTCTGGTACTGGTGGTCTGCTTCCTCATCTGGGTAACTCCGCACACCATCATGCTGTCGGCTTCGGAGATTGCGGCGCTGGGTGGCAGTCATCACCATATTCTCGGCCCGCTGGGCATTATGCCGGCGAAGAATATCGCGGTGAACCTGATGCTGATTGTGACCTTCCTCTCGTTCCAGCTCTACCGGCGCTCCGATAAGGTGGCGACGGTGAGCTGGGCGCCGATGGGTAATGCCCTGCTGGTGGCGATCTACATCGTCGCCATGGTTAACATCATCTTTGCCGGTGTCTACTACGGCTACTTCACCAACACCGTCTACAAGGTGGGTTCGTCGGTGATGCAGGTGGGAACGACCTTGGTGGTGATCATTGCCGGTATCGTTATCGATGCGCTGATGTTCAAGAAGGCAAAAGTGCTGCCTTCGCACTGGGGCAGGATTCCTGACCGCTCCCAGTATGCCCTGTTCGCCCTGCCGATCGCTTTCACCTGGCTGATGGGGCTGATGGGTTATGTCCGCTCCTCGGTAAAGACCCACTGGCATGTCTACACCGTGATGAAGGACACCTCGCCGGATAACTATATTCCAACTATCGGTTATGCCGGCAATATGATTACGATCGTCACCGTGCTGTTCCTGTTGTGTGTGCTGTTCATGTTCTGGGTAGCCAATCTGAGCGCAACAAAACAGCCCAAACCGGTGGCCGCAGCAGAGGGGAGCTCAGCATGACGGATGTTAATGAGAAGTCCGGGATGAGCGTATTGGGCAAGACCATGGGCTTCAGCCTGGGGCTGACCCTGATCTTTACACTGGTGGCCAACCTGCTACCCCAAGTGGAGGGTGAAGCGCCACAGGAGAGTAAGGTGGACCTGAGTTCTCTCACCATGGATGACTTTATTGTCATGGGTGAGGATCTGTTCAATAACAAAGGTACCTGTACTCTCTGCCATAAGCCTGCCCCCCTGGGTCGTGCACCCGATATTCAGGGGTTTGATATGGTGGCTAAGGCATCTGAGCGTCTGGCAGATGAGCGCTACAAAGGCGGTTCAAAGGATGCTGCAGGTTATATTTTGGAGTCGATGGTCGATCCCAGCGCTTATGTGGTAGCTAGCTGGGGTAAGAAGGGGAGTAATGACACGGAATCCCCTATGCCCGCTATCGACAAGGCACCGATTCAACTCTCCGCTATGGAGATAGATGCCATTATTGCCTATCTGCAGTCGAAAGATGGCAATGACGTGACCGTCTCCCTGCCATCACCTGAGGCGGCGGCGGAAGTGGCGGCTGCTCCTACCGGCGGCGCTGCACCGGCACCAGCAGCCACCGGTGAAGAGGCGCTGGGCAAATATACCTGTACCGCCTGTCACTCGATGGATAGCAAGGACACCCTGGTGGGTCCCGGCCTGGTGGATGTCGGCAGTCGTCTGAGCGTCGAGGAGATCAGACAGAGTATTGTCGATCCCAATGCGGTCCTCGCTGAAGGTTTTCCGGCGGCGATGCCGGCTGACTTTGCCGAGAAGATGACGGTAAAAGAGTTGCAGATGATCGTTGACCTGCTGGCGGAGAAAAAATAATGAAATTCAAGATACCCGCATTCTGGTCAGCGGTAGTCGTTCTTATTGTCGCTTACCTGATTTTTGATAACGCTTTTCCACCGCTGCTGCCGAAGACGCTGATGGTGCAGTACATGATCATCACGATCATCGGTGTACTGCTCTACTTCGCATTTGACGATAAGAGTTGGGCAGAGTTTAAGGCGCCGATACTCTCGACGCTGCGTGATGATAACAAGGGCGTTGTCCGCTGGGCCTTACTGCTGATTATCCCCGCCATTGTTGGCTATACCACCTACGGTATGGTCAAACCCTCCAATGATGCGCCGGTTGAGCTGCGTCAGGTGCATCCGGCGCCTCCGGCGTCGGTCAAGGCCTTTGGCAATAGCTATGATCTTGCCACACTGGAAAATCCGATAAGAGAGGATATTCTCGCCACGCTGAAATCGGATAAGGATGCAGGCTGGGAAAAATACACTGAAGCGGTAGCCGCCGGTCGTGACGTCTACTACCAGAACTGCTTCTTCTGTCATGGTGATCTGTTGGACGGTCAGGGGCCTTATGCCACCGGCTTCAATCCGATGCCGATCAACTTCCAGGACCCCACCATCATTCCCCAGTTGCAGGAGGCGTTCCTCTTCTGGCGTATCACGACCGGTGGTCCAGGGCTGCCGAAAGAGGGTACCCCTTGGAACTCCGCTATGCCGGTATGGCATGAGATGCTCGAAGAGAATGATGTCTGGAATGTCATCACCTTTATCTTTGATTACAACGGTCAGGTACCACGTATCTGGGACCCGGAAGTCTCCAGGGCCGTTACCGGCATCAAGGACGAGGTGCTGGCCAAGCGTGCCGACATGAAGGGTAAGGATCTCTACAAGTTCCGCTGCGAAGTGTGCCACGGTGAGCAGGGCGCGGGTGACGGTATCGCTGCAGAGCGGATGTATCCCAAACCCCGTGATTTCAGTCTGGCGCTGTTCAAATACAAAACCTCGCCGGGCACTGAACTGCCCCGTGATGAGGACCTCTTTGATACCATTAAACATGGTCTCACCGGCACCGCTATGCCGGGGTGGGCAACCCTGCTGACGGATGAGCAGATCAAAAGCCTGATCCCTGTGGTCAAGGGCTTCGATATTACCCTGGCCTGGCCGCCGGAAGGTGCAGATGATGATGAAGAGGCCTTCGATGATGATGGCTTCTATACCAAAACCGACTTCCGTGTCATTACCGATGTGGAGCCACTGGATGGCCAGGTAGCCTATTCAGAAGAGTCTTTGGCCAAGGGGCGTGAAGCCTTCATCAAATCCTGTAAAGAGTGTCATGGTGAAGCGGGTCGCGGCAACATCGTCTCCGGCAAAAAACTTGAAGATGACTGGGGTAACCGTATCTGGCCCCGAGATCTCACCAAACCCTGGAGCTGGCGCGCCTCTCAGTCCCGTCTGGCGGGTGAGGACGAACGTGATGCGACCATCAAGAGCATCTACACCCGCCTATCCATCGGTATCCTCGGTACACCGATGCCGGCCCATCGTGCAGTGGAGGAGGGTAACAAGGATCCGGTCAGTCTTGAGGATCGCTGGCATATCGCCAACTTCGTCTACAGCCTGCGTGACAACGATACCCCTCCGGGAGAGGGTGGCGTGGTCACCGGTCTGAAAGTGGAGGGCTCTCTGCCCGCATCCCTGGATGATGAGCGTTGGAACCAGGCCATGCCTGTGACCCTGCAGCTGGTGCCGAACATCATCAAGGATGAGCGCCTGTTTACTCCCTTGAGCGATGCGGTGACGGTACGCGCCCTCTACAACGACAAGGAGATCGCCTTTCTTATGGAGGTGGGTGATCGTACCGAGAGTCGTCCGGGTGACGAGTATTTTAGCGATCTTATGGATGAGAATCTGGAGATGCACCCTGACGCCTTCGCTATCCAATTTCCGAAAGAGAACGGTTACGCCTCCTCACCCGCAGTGGAGAAGCCGCTCTATCGTCACGGTGACGCCAAACGCAAAACCACCATCTGGTACTGGAACGCCGGTAGCGTTGAGCCGAAACGTGATGCAGCAGTCATGCTGCTTGAGGGTTCTGGTCCTGACAAGAAACTGACCATGCGTGAGAAAGAGAAGAGTCTGGAAGCGTCTGGTGAGTGGAAGGATGGCAGCTGGCGGGTGCTGATGAAACGTCCACGCCAGGGCAGTGACGGCGATATCAACTTCAACGAAGGGCGGTTTATGCCGATCTCCTTTGCCAACTGGGATGGTAGCAATGGCGAGGCAGGCTCAAAGCACACCCTCAGTACCTGGTACTGGCTGGTGTTGCCGCCGGAACTCGATGTTGCCAGGGTTTACGGTATGCCTGCTGGTATTGCACTTCTGGTGTTCCTTGCCGGTTTGATGCTGGTGCGCAGTCAAAGGAGTAAAGCGGCCTAAATAGTTTGGAATCAATGCAGGCTGTTAGACCCGGCCTGCAGTTTCTCTCAAATTTCCAGTTTGATAGCTAGGGCTGTTTTCGAAGGGAGCAGGTTTTTACCTGCCCCCTTTTTTATGGGACTGTTACGGAAATAAAAACGGAACACAGAGCACACTAAAGTAAGTACCATAGGACAGCGAACTCTGCTAACAACCAGGCTAAGCTAAATTGAATATTGTTCTATTTGACCAGCAGGATTACCTGAACGCAGAGACGATTCGCCTTATTGACCGCCGCTTTGTTCACCTGAAAAAGGTGCTGCGGGTCGAAGAGGGTGATCAGCTTCGTGTTGGCTTAATCAACGGTGATATGGGATTTGCTCGAGTCTCACAGATAGATCATGAAAGCGTTGAGCTCAAGCCGATACTCGATACACCCCGACCCCCACCTACACCGATTACACTGGTGCTGGCGCTCTCCCGTCCCAAAATGATGCGGCGCATCTACCGCATGGTGGCGGAGCTTGGGATTAAGGAGTTGATTGTTGTCAACACCCAGAAAACTGAAAAGAGCTTCTGGCAGAGTCCGGTTGTGGACCCTTTATATGTACATGATTATCTGCTGCAGGGTCTTGAACAGGCAGTGGATACTCAGGTTCCAATAATTAGTTTCAAACAGCGCTTCAAACCCTTTGTTGAAGATGAGCTGGAAGAAATTGTCGGTAACAGAGTCGGTCTGGTGGCTCATCCTGGTGACTACCCGGCATGCCCTATTGCCGTGAAGGAACCTATGGTGCTGGCCATAGGACCGGAAGGTGGATTTACTCCCTACGAAGTTGAAAAGCTGGTCGAGCAGGGTATGCAGTCGGTGAGCCTTGGTCCACGTATTCTTAGAGTGGAGAATGCAGTGGTCAGTCTGATCTCCCGGCTTTATGATGGTGTTGAGGGGTAATTGGGGGCAGACACTGTCCATTTTTATTGCGAGTGAGTTAGGAATTAAGAGATGTTTAAAAGAGAAATTTTTGCCGTATTGTTTTGTACCCTGCTAATGCCCATGCTGGTGATTGCTGGTGGTGATGCACTGCAACCGAAAGACGAGGTGCCGGCTATCGAAGAGGCACCCCTAGGCGGTGATTTCACACTGCAATCGGTAGCCGGCCCTGTTTCTCTCAAAGATCTCCATGGCAAGGTAGTATTGCTCTACTTTGGTTATACAAAGTGCCCGGATGTCTGCCCCACCTCACTCTCATTTATGACCCAAGCGCTGAATGAGATGACAGATGATGAACTGGCCAAGGTACAGGGCGTCTTTGTCAGCGTGGACCCGAAGCGTGACACCGTCGAGTCTCTGAAGGAATATGTTGAATATTTTCATCCCAATTTTAGTAGGTATTACCGGAAACTGAGCAGGAGGTGGCCGAGGTGGCTGCACTGTATGGGGCCAAATACTACGAGGTGGCGCTGGAAGGATCAGCTTTTGGTTACTCTGTTAACCACTCCGCCGTGACCTATCTGATCACGCCTCAAGGTGATCTGCGCTTTATCTTTCCCCACGGGACAAGTCCATCGATTATTCTTGAGGCAGTGCGCTACCTGCTTGCTGGAAATTGACGCCGAATCTGTGGCGATTTAGTAATTCCTGGTGCAACCTGCTGAATCTGAAGTGAAACCACACCAGTACATCTTTCACATTTCACGGCGGGCAAGCTGACCAATTGTGTTCATTTATTTGAACGAAATAGATAGATTGATTGGGATGTTTTTTTTTGCGGAACGATTTATTCAATTTTACCGGATGGTGTTATTGACGTAGATCAATATGAAAAACCTAACACCAAGAATAGTAAGGGAAAAATAACAATAAAAAATCTTGGCCCGTATTGTGCAGTTAATGCAGAGTTCAGAAATTCGACAATTTTGTCTGCTCTCTGAATAAAACGTCGGAACACCGATAAAGCAAAAATTGACCTGGAGGAAATCCAATGGGTGTACGAGTCACGACCGGGCGTTCACTACTAGCCGCAGCACTGGGGCTGGGAGTGACAATTAGCGCTCAAGCGGGCCAGTATCCGGATATCGGTCCCTTGCCGCAGTTGAAAACCAACGCTGCAAAGGCTGAACTGGGTAAACGTCTGTTCTTTGATCGCCGTATCTCAGGCGATGCAGGTATATCCTGCTCAGATTGTCACAAACCTAAAAATGGTTATGCGCATCCCGATGCGCTGTCACCGGGCTATCCCGGCAACGGCCACTTCCGCAACAGCATCTCCCTGATCAACGTCGCACACAAAAAAGTGTGGAACCATGATGGCCGTATCGGCACCAACCTCAACGATATAACTCGTGAGATGTTGACTGAAGATTACACCATGAACATGGATATGCGGATCATGCAGGAGCGTGCCAAGCAGGATCCTGTCTATGTGAAAATGTTTAAGGATGCCGGTTACGGTGAGCCATCAAACGGCTCTATTCGTAAGGCTATTCCTGAGTACATGAAAACACTCACCTCCAGCGGTGCGCCTTTTGATAGTGGTAAAATGTCTGCTTCCGCCAAACGCGGCATGAAGACATTCAAAGGCAAGGGTGGTTGCATCCAGTGTCACAATGGCCCTCTGCTTTCTGACCAGAAGCCCCATAACACCGGTGTTGCTGAAAACTTTGATGTCTTCATGGATCCCATGAACCATCAGGCCTTCATCGCCTTCACCATGTTCCAGGGTATTCCTGACTACATGAATCTGAAGCGTGATCCTGGTTACTTCAATATCACACTCCTCGAGAAAGACATGGGTAAGTTCATCACCCCCAGTCTGCGTGAGCTGAAGTACACCGCACCTTATATGCACAATGGCACCGTTAAGTCATTGTCTGGCGTTGTAGATTTCTACAACAGAGGTGGTGGTAAGGACAGCAACAAGAGCAAGATGTTGAAGCCTTTGAAGCTGAGCACCCAGGAGAAGAAAGACCTGGTGGCATTCCTGGAGTCTCTCTCCGGCAACCAACTGACCAGTTCCAAGCATGTGTGGCAGCAGCCTTACCCGGCTGAGTATGAAGCCATCAGCAACTGGACTAAGGCCCGTAACTAAAAGGTGATAACCATGAGTATGAAGAAATTTGCTCCTACCCTGGTTGCTGCCGCTGTTGCGACCGTGCTATTCGGTTGTCAGGCGCAAGCTACCAAGCAGGAGAGTGCTGCAGCATCAAAAGCTGCACCCGCAAAAGCGATGGCAATGGCCAAAAAAGGTCCTGCTCCGCTGGCTCCACTGGGTAATGTCCCCGTTCCTCCAGATAACAAGATTACCGCTGCTAAAGTTGAGCTCGGCAAAATCCTGTTCTTTGATCCACGTATTGGCGGTGACGCCTCCACCGGTTGCTCCACTTGTCACGAACCTGACCAGGGTTGGGCGTGGGCTGAGGACTTCTCCCGCGGCTATCCCGGTACCGTTCACTGGCGTAACAGCCAGACGGTAGTCAATAGTGGCTACTACCCACGTCAGTTCTGGGCCGGTTCCGCTTCCTCTAACGAGAAGCAGGCCAAATCCGCTGCCAAAGGTGGTGTGGCCGGTAACGGCGAGAGCGATATCATGGAAGCGCGTCTTGCGTTGATCCCTGAGTATCGTAAACGCTTCAAAGATGTGTATGGCCGCGAGTGGCCGTTGATCTCTGACGTTTGGGGCGCGATCTCCGCTTTCGAGCGTACCCTGAACACCACCGGTAAGTTTACTACCCCTATCGATGAATACCTGAAAGGCGACAAGGCTGCACTGAGTGCTGAGCAGTTGCGTGGTAAGGCGGTATTCGAAGGCAAGGGCGGCTGCATCAACTGTCACAACGGTGAACAGGCCAGTGACCTCGACTTCCACAATATCGGTATTCCACCGAACAAACGTTGGGAAGAGGATGGTCTGGCGCAGATCACCTTCCGCTTTGAGCAGTATGCCAAAGGCCAGACTCAAGAGGGTTATCGTACCGCCAAGTCTGATTGGGGTTTCTACTACCGTGGCAAGAACAAGTGGGATAAGGGTAAGTTCCGTACCGCTCCTCTGCGTTACACCGCTTACACCGCACCCTACATGCACAACGGTGTTTTTTACACCCTCGAAGAGGTTGTGGACTTCTATGACCGCGGTGGTTTTGATGAGGAAGGACGTACCACTCTGTTCCCAGAGACTAAGTCCAAGCTGATCAAGCCCCTGGGTCTGAGTGACCAGGAGAAAGAAGATCTGGTCGCGTTCCTTGGCGCATTCTCAGGCCCTGAGGTCACCGTGGCGAAGCCGGAGATGCCTGACTATGCACCTCTCTTCACCAAGGCTGAGCTCAAAGCCGCACAGGAGGCAAAGTAATGACTGATATAGAGAAGAAAGACGAGTCAGCTGCCGCCCACGGGCAATGCATGCTGAATCGTCGTGAGTTCCTGATGTACTCAGGCGCTGCCGCGACTGCTGTCAGCACCATCTCTCTTGGTGTGCTGCCCGGTCAGGCACAGGCGAAAGCCCGTGTCGTCGGCTACCCACGCAAGCTAGTGGCTAAGCTGAGCCAGCTGAAAGCGAATACTCCGGTTGATTTTAATTACCCGGATGACGGCCGTAACTCCCAGTGCTTCATCGTCAATATGGACGGTGCCAAGGCAGGTGGTGGTGTTGGTGGGAAACGTGATGTGGTGGCTTTCAGCTACCTCTGCACCCACCAGGGTGGCTTCCTGAACGGTAAGTATCAGGCCGTTGGTGAGCACCGTGTATTGGGCCAGTGCCCACTGCATCTTTCCACTTACGACTTGACCCGTCACGGTATCATCGTCTCCGGCCAGGCGTACCAGAGTATTCCTCAGGTGCTGTTGGAAGTTGATGGTGACGACGTTTACGCCGTCGGTGTCATGGGCCTGCTGTTTGGCCGTTCTGAAAACCTGATGGAGGAGGCATAACATGTCATCTAAGTACTACATCCCTGAGGACAATGCTCCTCTGCCTCCGAAAAATGCGGAGGTTTTGACCACCTGCTGCGATTATTGCATCGTTGCCTGTGGCTACAAGGTCTACCGTTGGCCAGTGGGTACACCGAATGGTGGCATGAAAGCAGCTGATAATGCTTTCAATGTCGACTTCCCTACCGGTCCTCTGCAGGCTTGGGTTGCGCCTACCCAGCATAACGTGGGTATGCACGACGGTAAGCCGCACAATATCATCATCGTTCCGGATAAGGACACCAAAGCCGTCAACATCGGCGGTGACTCCTCCATCCGTGGTGGTTGTATTGCGCAGAAGATCTACAACCCTGACAAGCCGACCCGTGATCGCCTGATGTCACCGATGCTTCGCATCAACGGTACACTGCAGCCGGTCTCCTGGGATATGGCTCTGGATATCTCTGCCGAGCTGATCAAGCACACGATCGCGAAGCACGGTGCAAATGCCTACGGTATGAAGCAATACTCATACCAGTATGTGGAGAACACCTACGCCGTTTCCAAATTCTCCAAGGGCTCTATCGATACCGCCAACTGGACGATGCACGATACGCCGGCCAACGTAACCTCTACACCAGGTTTCCGTGATGCCGGCTTCGATAACTTCGGTCCTGCCTACAAGGACTGGGGTGATGCAGACACTCTGATGATCTGCGGTACCGATCCTTACGAAACTAAGACCATGATCTTCAACCAGTTCATTCGCCCAGCGATTGACAGCGGCATGAAGACCATCTGGTTGAACGTTCGTGAGACCGCCGGTCTTGCCTATGCCAAGAGCAGAGGCAATGCGCTGTTCCTGCAGGTCGATCCAGGTACTGATACTCCGGTTCTGGGTGCTATCGCCCGTGTCATTCTTGAGAATGGCTGGGAAGACAGCGAGTGGATCAAGAAGTGGGTCAACGACAAGTGGGGTTCCAGTTCAGGCTTCGGCCAGGGTACCCGTAACACTCCTTGGCAGTGGCGTACCACTTGGGGCAAGTTCCAGACCAAAGGCTTCGAGGACTACAAGAAGTGGAACCTCTCCCAGAAGGACTGCGATCCCAAGGAAGCGGCCAAAATTGCCAACATTCCTGTTGAGCAGATCTATCAGGCAGCTGAGTGGCTGGCCAAGCCCAAGGCTGACGGTACTCGTGTAAAAGCTTCTCTGGGTATCGAGAAAGGCTTCTACTGGTCCAACAATACCGGTAACACCAATGCAGTCAGTTCTCTGGCTACTATCTGTGGTGCCGGTGGTCGTCCTGGTCAGGTTGTCGGTCGCTTCGGTGGTCACCAACGTGGTGGTACCGGCGGTGGCGGTTACTCACGTAACAAGTCTCCTCAGAAGCGTCCGGGTCGTCGTCGTCAGGCGCTCGATTGTGATCGTTACTTCTACCAGGGCAATACACGCTTTGCTCACGTTGTTGGTACCACCTGGATTCAAGCCATGTGTGGTTCTGCCGGCTTGAACGCCAAGTTCGAAGAGTTTGTCACCATGAATCCTCATCAGGTGCGCTCCTTCGACAAGGCTGAGATCATCGATACGCTGAAGAAGCGTATGGACTCCGGTGGTACCGTGGTACTCGATCAGGATATCTACCTGCGCGATCCCATCGGTTCCAAGTTCGCCGACATCGTTCTGCCGGCGGCAACCTGGGTGAGTCTGACTTTGTCCGTGCAAACGGCGAGCGTCGTCTCCGTCTCTACTCCAAGTTCATGGATGCTCCGGGTGATTCGAAGCCGGATTGGTGGATCATTGCTCAACTGGCTAAGCGTATGGGCTTCGACGGCTACGATTGGAAAGATGCCAATCAGGTCTGCGAAGAGTCCTCACGCTTCAGCCGTGGCAACCGCAAGGCTTACCACATGATCAAGGTTGCAGCCCATAAAGAGGGTAAGACCCTGCATGAGAAGCTGCGTGAACTGGGTACCGACGGTATTCAGGGCCCAACCTTCTACAACTATGAGACTGGCGAGTTGTTGGGTACCACCCGTCTGCACGACACCACTGTGACTCAAGAGCAGATGGTGGCAGAGGGCCGTACCAAAGGCGCCAACATGGTCAACAAGAAGGTACGCACTTCAACTCGCAGACCGGTCGTGTCAACATTCAGAAACACCCATGGAGTCTCTTCTCTGACTACTGGGCGTGGATGAAGCCTAAGGGTGATGAGCTGTGGCACACCAACGGTCGTATCAATGAGGTCTGGCAGTCAGGCTTCGATGATGTGGATCGTCGTGCATACATCGCCCAGCGTTGGCCTGAGAACTGGACCGAGATTCACCCGGATGATGCCGCCAAACGTGGTATCGAGTCTGGTGATCAGGTGATGCTCTACAGTGATCGTGTGCCTAACTTCACGCAGACTGTAAAAGGTGTGCATGGATCTGACTTCAACTTTGCTGATCTGATGAAGAACGGCTGGATCAAGTTGGACAAGGCAGCTGTGACGGCAGTGGCGATTGTCACTCCTCACGTGAAGAAGGGGACCATGTACTCCTACTTCATCAACACTTCCCAGCCCAGCAACGTGCTGCAGGGTCGTGTGCCTGACCAGATCTCTGGTAACTACAACTACAAGATGGGTAACGCCAAGGTCAAGAAGATCGGCGAGTCGAAGTACAAGAGCGAGTTCCGCTCCATGTCCTTCGCACCTCGTAACATCGTCTGATCCTGACGCATACCATTAAGTGGTGATTAAGGGGCGGCCTTCGGGTCGCCCCTTTTTTATTTAAGGCGTATTTGTAACTATTCAGCTACGCCTGTTTACAAGGGTATTTTGGCCGGGGTCGAGTCGATTGCGACGTAAAAAGGTGGATTTACCATCAATCTTGGCGTAATCGACTCCGACCCCGGAGGAATACAGTCTCAATAACAGGTATAGCTGAATAGTTACGCGTATTTTTTGTAGGGGTTAGGTGATGCCGGAAGGGAAGAGGGCAGTTCCGGGTTTGGTGGTTTGGATGGATCGGGGGTTACTCTTAATCCACCGATCGAAGGTTCGAATCCCTCATCCAGTAATTAATAAAAAAATGATATCTAGATTTTATGGGCCTTCTCTTGGTTATTAGAAAAATATATCTACCCATTTAATATTTTTACTGTGACGAAGTTGGCAGTAACCACTACTATGTTATAGTATTAATATTCCCATTAAGTAGGTTCACTTTTCTGTGGTGTGTTACACCAGATGAACTGTTTGAAAGTCTGGCGCTCGGTGTGTTTTAGGAAATCACATAGCACCATTTAGTTATAACAATAATTTCATAGGGATATCCTGTATGCATCAAGGAAAGATTGCTTCATCCATTAACCTGTACCCTTTGTGTAGTGACTGCCTAGGCATAAGCTAAACATGTTCCGGCTTGTGCAAAATAACGCCTTCAAGCGCCAACCTGCTCGACGGGATATTGAGCCTGCTGATCTGGTATGGGCACTGGGTAGTCTCTGTTCCCTCCATCGCATACCGTTTGATGCCGAGCTGCTGCTTAAGCAGTTTCCACCGCCCTACACCACAGACTCCCTGATCCAGGCTGCCCGTTCACTGGGCTTTCGCATTAAGCAGGCCCACAGGGGAATCAAGGCGCTTGGCAAACTTCCCATGCCGTGCTTTGCGTTGCTGGAGCATAAACCGGCTACTTTGGATGAAGAGTCTGAAACGGACCTGTCAAAAGATACAGGGCTAGATGACAACGCCATCCTCGCGGCTACCCCAGTCCTGATTACCGGTGTCTCCGAGGAACGTGTCAACTGTTTTGAGGCTGGGACCAACACGCCGGTTGAGCTCTCAATGGATGAGTTCAAAACACGCTATCTCGACAGCGTCTTTCTTGTAGCGAAGGAGCGGGAAGCGGTAAAAGACCCTGATGCGGTAGAAGAAAACAAGGGTTTTGGTTTTCGCTGGTTTATTCCGCCGTTGCTCAAACACAAGAAAGTGTGGCGTGATGTCCTTATTGCCTCGCTGGTGATTCAGTTGTTGGCGCTGGGTACGCCGCTGTTTACCCAGACCATCATCGACAAGGTGGTGGTGCACCACACCCAGAGCACCCTTATTGTCATTGCCATCGGCATGGCAGTGTTCATGATCTTTTCCGCCATACTCAGCTGGGTGCGTCAATATATGGTGCTTCATACCGGCAACCGAGTCGATGCGGTGCTGGCGGCCGAAGTCTTCGATCACCTGTTCAAATTGCCGCCACGCTACTTTGAGATGCGCCCAACCGGTGTGATTGCCGCCCGGTTGCAGGGGGTTGAGACCATCCGCGAGTTTATCGCCAGTGCCGGTGTCACCCTGATTCTGGATCTCCCTTTCCTGTTTATCTTTGTCGGCATCATGTTCTACTACAGCGTTCAGCTCACCCTGATTGTGCTGGCGATTCTTGCGGTGATAGCGTTATAAGTCTCTTTGTAGCACCCCTGTTCCAGGCGCAACTCAATCGACAGTTTCTGCTTGGTGCGCGTAATCAGGCCTTCCTTACAGAGTATATTGCTGGGGTGGAGACGGTAAAAAGCCTGCAGATGGAGCCCCAGCTTAAACACCGGTTCTCTGATTATCTGGCCGATTATCTACACGCCACCTTCAAGACCCGTCAGCTCTCCAACACCTACAACACCGCAGCCAGCACTTTGGAGCAGCTGATGACCCTGCTCATATTGGTGGTGGGGGCCTATATCGTGATGACCACGGTAGATTTTACCATTGGTATGCTGGTGGCCTTTCAGATGTTTGCCGGTAGACTCTCCCAACCATGATGCGGCTGGTGGGATTGTGGCAGCAGTTTCAGCAGGCCAGTCTCTCGGTCAAACGGTTGGGTGATGTTATGAATGCCCCCACCGAGCCCTATGCTGTGTTGCCCTCGCGGTTGAACGAGGGTAAAGGCCATATCGAGATTCAGGGGCTTGCCTTCCGTTATAGCGAAAAGCTTCCCTATCTCTACAGAGAGTTCGATCTCACCGTGCCCCCAGGGGTCACGGTGGCCATCATGGGACCATCGGGTTCCGGCAAGAGTACCTTGGCCAAACTATTACAGGGCTTCTATCAGCCCACCGATGGGCGTATCCGCATCGATGGGACAGATCTACAAAACCTCACGGCCAATGAGCTACGACATTACTTTGGTGTGGTACCCCAAGAGACCGTGCTTTTCTCTGGCACCATCTACGAAAACCTCAGGGCGGCCAATCCCCATGCCACCTTTGAGCAGATCGTTCATGCCTGCAAGCTGGCAGAGATCCACGACACCATTGAACAACTCCCCAATGGTTACCAGACTGAGATCGGTGAGCGGGGTGCGGGGCTCTCCGGTGGGCAACGCCAGCGCTTGGCTATTGCCAGGGCACTGACAAAACGACCCAAAATATTGATCTTCGATGAGGCCACCAGCGCACTCGATCCAGAAACAGCAGAACACTTTGCTACTACCGTTAATCAATTGAGGGGAAAAATCAGCATGATTTTTATTACCCACGCCTTGCCAAAAAGTCTACAGGTGGATGAGGTAGTGCGTATCGGTGGTGAGCGAGCGACTGTTCTCACTGATAAAAGCACGTCATCTAATGCCCTTGAAATGCAGGGAGACGAAAAATGAATATCCGCTTCGCTACTCTGGATGACATCCCGGCTTGTGTAGCCGGTGGACGGCGAATGCACGCCATCACACGTTTTTCCACCTATGACTACAATGCGGAACGGGTGGAGCAAAACTTCAAGGCAATAATCGAAACTGGCCAGGATGGCAAAGGCTCCCACTGTTTTTTTGTAGCTGAGAGTAGCCAGGGAGAGATCATCGGTGCCCTGATAGGGTGTGTGGAGAGTCACTTTTTCTCTGATCGGCTTGTGGCGAGTGTCATTCATTATGATGTGCTGCCGGAAAAGCGCATGGGCGGTGCAGGTTTCCGGCTGCTCACGGCTTTTCGCAAGTGGGCGGAGAACCGGGATGCTGTTGAACTGAATGCCGGGGTCAATAGTGGTGTAGATCTTGACAGGATGGATCGGTTTTTCCGGCGATTGGGTTTTCGTATGACGGGTGGTAACTATGCCCTGGACTTGTAGGGAAATGGCTGGAATTTTATCTGGTATTCAAAAGGTAAGTAATGGGCACTTTTAGTAAAATGGTTTTGACCCCTTATATTATATTTGTGCCTTCGTAAATGGTGCTGATGAGAAGTGGGTGAGTTCTTGAATAATGAGACTATTTAAAGTGAAAAATATAGTACGCACTCTATTTGTGATGATATTTACGGTGATAGTAAGCACCGCTTGCGCCACGAGCCCTCGGCTTGTTTATCACTCGTTCTCTTTTGATGCGCGTTGGGATAGCCCAGATGCGGAGATACTAAATTACCGTTATGGTGATTCGAAGCATCCCGGGGCGCGCCCACGAGCATATTCATTAGAGAAAAATAATATTCCTCAACAGGCTGGCATCACGGGAAAAATGCTTCGTGGAGACCGGCTTTTCGTTAAATGGCGCATTAAATCTACAGGAGAGATCTATGAGGATACCGTTGACCTGCGGAGTCGGTTACCGGCTGATATCTCCAGGCATCGTATTACATTCATTGTAAATTCCTCCCAGCTGTATGTATATCTCATTTCGCCAAAAAAGAAGGTGCCTAACCCTTGCCCCTCGCGTGAACAGTCGAGAAGGCTCGGAGAATCAAGTGTGCCAGATGACAAAATATTTTCGACATACTGTCATATGCAATTCACTAGAGTTTATCCAAATTAACAATAATTAAAATTTTCTACCGAAAGAATAAATGGGTATGCATATGAATTCATTACGTAACTTACATGAGCGCTCGAAATTATGGCATCTAGTCATATTGATGCTACTGATGTCGGCAGTGCTAACTGCTTGTGCAGCATCATCACAGCTGGTTAATCATACCTTCGAGTTTGATGCCCGATGGGATAGCCCTGATGTGATGGTTTTGAATTACAGATATGGTGATTCGAAACAGCCGGGTGTGCGCTCAGATGATAATTCACTTGGAAATGGAAAGACTAGGCAGTACGCCGGAATCAGCGGCGATATGCTTCGCGGAGAGTATCTCTACGTCAAATGGCTCATCAAGTCGACCGGAAAGGCCTATGAAGATACGGTAGATCTTAGCAGCAGGCTGCCAAAAAATATTAATAACCACACTATTCGCTTCATCATTGAGGGAGCACAGTTATATGTCTATCTCATTTCTCCGCGAAAGTTGGAATCTAATTCATGCCCAACAAGTGTGGAATTGCAGCAGCTTCGAAAATCAGTTGAGCCAGATGACAAAATTTTTTCTAGATACTGTTATATGGAAATCATCAGAATTTATCCAAACTAATAAGCATTAAAAAAATAAACAGGGAGACCGACCATGGGTGTTACTGCTGGAACTCTGACACAGCAAGAAATTCAAGATGCCATTCTTCAATCTCAACAGATTGAAGCTAGTGCTAGCCAAGCTTTAACTTCTGGACAATTTGTCTTTTTTGCAGCATTTGATGGCACCAATAACGACCGTACCGATCTTCCTGAATCAAGGACGACTCAACCAACCAGTGTGGCTGAGCTTGAAACACTAGTAGCTCAACAGAATTCAGCAAATACAAATGTCACCAGCAGGTATTACCCCGGCCCTGGCACAGACGGCTCATTAGTTGGATCGGAAGCCCTACCTTGGCAAGTGACGAAGGAAGTAATCAATACCGCTAATACGGCATACAAAAATTTCACTGACGAGGCAGTTGCATGGTTAGACAACAACCCAAACGGTTCAGTTACTACCATGATAACCGGATTCAGCCGTGGTGGAGCACCAGCTTCTATATTTTCCCAGCTATTGTATGAAAAGGGACTGGTCGACCCACGTAACAATAATGTCCTTATTCAACCGGGGCAGGTAGGGGTGTCAGCTGCATTGCTTTTTGAACCTGTACTGACGGGAGTGAGTGGCAATATGGCTTTGCCAAATGCAAGCAATGTTACCGTAATCAGAGCACTGGATGAGTTCCGTATGCTCTTTCCTGCTGCCGAGTACAACGACCCTCAAATGACCATCATTGATGTTTATGGAAACCATGGGGATGTTGGTGGATTTTATGATCGTGGCCTGGGTGCCTGTATCTAGAGGGTGCAATAGGTTTTATTCAGAACGTAGGATTAAATATAGGGGGCATCCCACAGGCACTCGCCTTCGACGCTACAAAGCCAGTTGTGATCCATACAGAGGGCATAGATTCACACGGAAATCGTATCTGGGATGAATATGGTACCCGGGGTAATAGGCTGACTGACTCTGTTGCAGCTTCTTCCACAATCCAAACGTTACCTGATGGATCAGTCACCGAAACATTGACCCTCTTTGATGGAAGTATTCACACACGTACTACTGATATTAATGGCAATATAACTGATGTAGTTCAAGAGTCTGGAGTTCAAACTCTACTAGACGGTATTACTACCTATGGCCCTAGTGTAATCGACGCACTCTCTCTGATGCGTGCCATACAGACTGGCGAACCATTACCGATTGTTGCCTCTGGCCTGAGACTGGCCAATGACGTTGCGGATCTAACAGATACCCCTAATTATAAACTTAGTGGTGCCGCCAATATAGCAAGTGGTGTACTTAGTCTGATGAGTTTGGATGCAGCTCTGGAACGAGGTGATACTCTTGGCGCGATCACGGCGGGTGCACAGGCGGTCAACTTCGGAGCGACCGCCTATGCTCATTTTGCGGGTCATGCTGCGAGCACGGTAGATGGAGTCTCTCGTACAGCTTTACAGAATGCTATTGATGCTAAAGCCTTTGGCTCTGCAGGTGAAGCGCTTGGCATGGTCGGTGATGCTCTACCCTACCTCAACCTCATCAACAGTATTGCCAATGGTGATGAAGTTGGCGCTGCAGTTTCGATTATAAGCTACTACGTACCTGTGATCGGCTGGGCCTATGCCATATACAGTATCATCGACAGCCTCTTCAGTGACAACGACATCCCCGACCCCTGGGGCAACGGCCAGTTCGTATGGGACGGCACCGGCATCACCAAACGCACAGCCGGTGAAACCGGCGGTAATGAGGCTGTTAATAACGTAATGGACAGCGTTCTGGCCACCATGAACGCCCTGATCGAGCGTGAGCGTGAACAGAACCCCGGCAGCCAGTTGGGTATCATCCCCAACCGTATGCCGGGCCTCAGCTATGATATGAGTGGCTATCGCTACACCGATATCAATCCGCTTACCGGTGAAGAACAACATCCCTCCTTGCGTTTCGATACCTCGGGTAACCCCTACAATGCCGAGCCCGGATCACCCGAGTCATACCAGTCCATTGTTGAGGGGATGGCGCGCTCCGGGTTGTCTCGCAGCGCCATTGCCCCCCTATGGGAGGTACGTACTGCAAAAATGCAGTCCGATGCAGGCGACCCAAAGGCGGGGTTGACCGAAGAAGCGCGTGCCGGGCGTGACGGGCAGCTTGCCGCCTCCATCAACGGTGATACTCAGAACTTCCGCCCGGTGATGCTGGACCTGGATGGCGATGGCATTGAGACCATAGGCAAGGAGACTTCGGGCGTCGCTTTCGATGTAGATGACTCAGGCTTTCTTAAACAAACCAGCTGGCTGAGTGGGGATGATGCCTTCCTCACCCTCGATCGCAACTACAACGGCCAAGTGGATACGGGCCGGGAGATGTTCTCCAACAGCACGGTGGCACTTGGCCGCCGGGGGCTTGCGGGTATGGCCTGGGTGGATGCCAACTATGACGGCAAACTGACCGCTGCCGATCCGGTATGGGATGAGCTGAAGATCTGGCAGGACACGAATCAAAACGGCGTACAGGATGACGGCGAGACCCAAGGGCTTGATGGAGTCGGGATCACAGAACTCAACTACGCCATGGGTACCTTTCAGCAGAGTGGGCAGGTTAAGCAGCTGGCCAGCCCGGATATGGAAGCCGACAAGGAGGGCACGCGGGTCAGTGTCGTGCCTGAAGGTATCATCATCGAGAACAGTGGTGACAATCAGCTCTCACTGCTGGTGACCCGTATCGATGATAAAACAGCGGTTGAGCCCAACCGGGACGGTGTGACCGGCTATGAAGATATTGAACTTATCATCAATCCTGCCGATCTGCTGGCCAATGATACGCTCGGTGGTTTTACAGGCCGTGATCTGACGATCATCGCGGTAACTAACTTCCTCCATGGCAGCGGTTATCTGGACGACAATGGGTTTATCCGTTTCTCTCCCGAGCCTGACTACGCCGGTGAAGGTGCAGCTTTTGATTATATTGCGCGTGCCGACAACGGAGAGGAAGGAACCACGACGGTAGATATCACACTACAGAATACCAATGATGCACCCACACTGGATCGCGTTGATCATACCAGCCAGTCAGTTTATGGCTACACACCTGTTCAATACAATGACTCGGGCGCTTACCAGAGTGGCGGAGAGCCGATTTACCAGCCTGTGGGAAACCATACTTCAGCTATTGCGCAAGAGGATACCGGTGCAGGTCGGGTAGCCGGTGCGGATATAGATGATCCGGCATCAAGCCTTTCCTATGAAATCGTCAATGCACCACAATATGGCGGAGTTACTGTTAACTCGAATGGCACATTTCAATATACAAGCTGGAAGAAATCGGGGATTCCAAGTGATCACATTGTTGTGGGAGGACAGTACGGAGGTCTTAAGGATGGGACGCTATATACGCGGTCCAACCTCCCTAGCAACGCCGTCTACCCAACTAATGATGTGTTTGAGGTCAGAATAACCGACCCCCATGGCGCCAGTACGATTGAATCGATCAGTGTGCCCCATTACGGCCCCTTCCTGCCGGAGACACCGGCGGGTGGTGGAGGCAAAAAGCCCATCGCCATCGATCTTGATGGTGATGGCTTTGAGTTTGTTAACGTAGATGATTCAAATATCTTCTTCGATATTAATGGCGATGGTTGGAAAAAGCGTACCTCATGGATAGATGCGGATGATGGCATGCTTGCCTACGATATCAATGGTGATGGCATTATCGACTCTGTCGATGAGATCAGTTTTACCCGGTATAAAGAGGGCGCACAGACTGACCTGGAAGGGCTGGCCGCATTTGATACCAACAGCAATGGCCGTTTTGACGCCGGTGATGAGAAATGGTCGAAGTTTGGTGTATGGCAGGATGTTAACCAAAACGGCATTACCGATACGGGTGAGTTCAACTCACTGACCGATATGGGTGTCGACTCCATAGGGCTGGAGAGTGATGGCCAGTTTAGGGTGATCAACAACCAGACGGTCCATGGTGTTGGCGCTATGGAGATGGAAGATGGGTCTCAGTTGGCCATCGCTGATGTCACCCTTGCCTATTCAAATGAGACCCGAATACCTCATGCCGATGGCACTACGACAACAGCGACCCCCACTTCACCTTTCTCCCCTGATGGAGAAGAGATAAACGGCACAGCGGATAAGGATCTCATTCTCGGTAAAAACGGCAACAACATCATCAACGGCTACGCCGGCGATGACGTGATATTCGACGATGGCGGCAACGACATCATCGATGCCGGTGATGGTAACGATATGGTCTATGCCGGTGCGGATAATGATCTGGTGATGGGGGGTGCAGGTGATGATGCCATCTACGCCGGTCTCGGCAGCGATGTCGTGTTTGGTGGTGATGGCCATGATGCGATTCTTACCGAAGGGGGCAATGATATCGCCTTTGGTGGTGCTGGAAATGACCTGATCTCCGGTGGCTGGGGTAATGATGTACTCTCCGGCGATGATGGCAACGACCTGGTTTATGGTGAATCCGGCAACGACGCACTCTTCGGCCGTGATGGCGATGACGAGCTGGCCGGTATGGAGGGGTATGACCGTCTTGAAGGGGGTAGCGGTAACGATCTGCTCGATGGTGGAGCAGACGAAGATGAGATGATCGGCGGAGCGGTAACGACGTCTACGCCGTTGATAACGCAGGTGACGTTGTAACGGAGCTTGTTGATGAGGGTACCGATAAGGTGCAGGCCTCAATCGACTACACCCTTGGCGAGAATCTAGAAAACCTCAAGTTGAGCGGCTCTTCTGATCTTAACGGCACAGGTAATGCCCTCGATAATGAAATCACGGGTAACGCGGGTGACAATCACCTGCAGGGTCTGGAGGGTAATGATCGCCTGGATGGTGGTGCAGGAGATGATACCTTAGCCGGCGGCGCAGGGGATGATACCTATGCCGTGGAAAACAGTCAGGATATCGTGAGCGAGCTTTCCGGTGAAGGCACAGATACTGTCTATTCCTCCATTTCATATGTACTGCCGGATCACGTAGAAAAGCTGACCCTGACAGGTATTGCGTCCACCACTGCTACCGGTAATGCGATGGACAACCACTTGACCGGTAATCGCGGTGACAACCTGCTTGATGGCGGGTTGGGTGCAGATATCATGGTGGGTGGCAGTGGCAATGATATCTATGTTGTCGATCAGAGCGGTGATGTGGTTGTCGAATCGGCATGGCAAGGTATCGATACCGTGCAATCGGACATTTCATACACATTGGTTGAAAATACAGAGAACCTCATTCTAACGGGTGTTGGAAACCTCTCGGGTACAGGTAATACCGAGGCTAACTGGATTATCGGCAATGCCGACAACAATCACCTGGATGGCGCTGAAAATAGCGATACACTCGTAGGTGGGTTGGGTGATGACACCTACACCGTCGATAATGCAGGAGATACGGTTGTTGAGGCAGAGAATGAAGGAGGTGATCACATCTTCTCAAGCGTGACCTATACGCTCCCTGAGAATGTTGAACATCTGACCTTGACCGGCTCGGCGGATATCGATGGTATCGGTAATGGACTGGACAACAACCTGACCGGCAATGTCGGTAACAATCTGCTCGATGGTGCTGCCGGTGCGGATGCCATGGCCGGTGCGGCTGGAGACGATACCTACATTGTCGATAACACAGGAGATGCTGTTATCGAAGCGGCGTCTGAAGGAGATGATCACATCTTCTCAAGTGTGACCTATACGCTCCCTGAGAATGTTGAACGCCTGACCTTGATCGGTACGGCCGATATCGATGGTACCGGCAATGCACTGGATAACACCCTGACGGGCAATGTCGGTAACAATCTGCTTGATGGTGCTGCCGGTGCTGATGTCATGGCCGGTGCGGCGGGTGACGATGAATATATCGTCGATAATGTCAGTGATAGCGTTATCGAAGTATTCAGTAGTGGCATCGATACCATCTACACTGGCGTGAGCTATGTCCTTCCTGAGCATGTCGAAAATCTTATTATGACAGGCAGTGGAAGTATCAGTGGCGGGGGTAATGGACTAGATAACCACCTAACGGGTAACAGCGGTGATAACTACATAGCGGGTAATGAAGGTAACGACACAATCGAGGCGGGGCCTGGAAACGACATACTGAATGGTGGTCAAGGCAACGACACGCTTCGCGGCGGGACAGGAAGTGACACCTATCTTATAAACCTGGGTGATGGACTTGACCGTATAGAGGAAACGGACAGTAACAATGCCGTTCGCTTTGGTGAGGGACTGTCGCTCGATAATGTTGCCCTACGTATCATCGAGGTGGATGGGGTCACTACAGCCCAGGTACGCATGCTCAATGCCGGAGGCTGTGAGCAATCTGATCAAGGCTTTGATTTTGTGGTTTTGGTGAACGCTGATGATGAGATAACCACCCCTATTGATCTGTTTGAATTTGCAGACGGCTCCAGTAGTAGTTTTGATGAACTGTTGATCAAAACAAAAGTGACCATTGGAGAGAAAAAACAACGCAGTATCATCACGGGAAGGAGGATGACATCATCATAGCCGAGTCCGGTACGACAACGGTCCAGGCAGGTTCCGGGAATGACTTTGTCTATCTCCATGGTGCGGGTGGTAAAAACCATGATGACAAGCATGACGACAGGGACGACGATAAAGATCATGATGGCAAGCATGACGACAGGGATGATGATAAAGACCACAACCACAACCACAACCACAACCACAACCACAACCACAACCACAACCACAACCACAACCACAACAAAAAAGGCCCTGTCAGCGTCTTTGGTGAAGGTGGAGATGACTACCTGCATGGCGGTGAAGGTGATGATCTCCTCGATGGCGGGTGTGGCACAGATACATTGATTGGTGAAAATGGTCGGGATGTACTGACGGATACGCTTGGAAACAATGCCTTCTTTGGTGGGTCCCATGATGATCTGATTGAAGCAGGTGATGGAGACGACTTCATTGCCGGTGGTCGCCACAACGATACAATTCAGGCCGGTGGCGGTAACAATGTCATTGCGTACAACAAGGAAGATGGTATGGATACTGTTTTACCTGGAAAGGGTGCGCAAAACGTCCTATCGCTGGGTGATGATATAGAAGCAAAGGATCTCTCTTTCAGCAGAAAAGGGGAAGATCTGATTCTTAATGTGAAGAAATCCAATAGCATCACTTTCCAGGACTGGTATGCGGACACTGCAAATCATAATTTTGTAACGCTGCAAATTATTGATGAAGAGCATGATCACCACTCCAAGCATGATGATGACGAGCATGAAGACCATAAGTCAAAGAAGGGCGACCATGATCAGCATAGGTCTCATGGGAAGGAGAGTGACCACGCCGACGGGGTCGAGCACTATGATTTTCTTGTCTTGGTCGATCAGTTCGATAGTGCAAAAGCTGCAAAATCCCGCCTTTCTAAATGGTTTCTGATGAATGGTCTACTCGATGCACACTTTGATAGCGGAGAAGATGCCGCCTTTGGTGGTGAGTTTGCGACCAACTATGCAGAGGATGGCTCACCTGATATGTCATGGAAAGAGGTACGTCATATGCTGAAAGATTTGGAGTCCAGTTTGCCGGGATATAGCGTCTGAGAGTAGTTCTCATAGGTAACCATCAACAACAGATTGAATCCAATCTAAAGAGGAGGGACGTTTATCAACGGCCCTCCTTAAATTCAGGAGTTTTGAATGAGTGAACAAACAACAGAAAAGGCGGCACTTGAAGCGCTTGAACAGGCTAAAGGCGCATTATCAAAACTACCGGTTCTTGGTCCTGCATTATGGCTTTATGCAAAAGACCCGGTAAAAAAGTTTATGTTTCTTGGGGATACTGATTGGGCGGTCTTACCCCCTGTCATCCTTGATCAATGTCGACTATATACCAAGAATAAATTGCCTTACGCTTTTATTACCTGGGCGCTCGTGAATGACACAGTGGCAGCGCGACTGCAATCCGGGCAACCTAAAATCGCCCCTCATGAGTGGCAGTGCGGTGAGCATGTCTGGATCATTGATGCAGTGGCTCCCTTTGGGGAGCTTGAAGAGACGCTGCAGGAGTTAAGAAAAACGTTTTTTCCTGGTAAAGAAGTCAATGCGTTGCTGCCATCACCTGACAATTCCGGTAAGTCAGTAGTGCGCAAGTGGGCGGCAGAGCCCGAAGAAGCCGCTCATTAAAGGTAGGCTCACCAAGTGAAACCTGAAAAAGCAGAACCTCTCTCTGAGGATATATTGGACTTTTCACCAGGCTTCTCTCCATTCAGGAGAGCCCTCCCGCCAAACTGCCTCGCACGATATTTTACAGTATTGCATTGCTCTTCCTTATTTTGTTGGTTTGGGCAATATTCGGCAAGCTGGATATCGTTGCAACCGCAGAAGGGCGTCTAGTGCCGGAGTCTTACATCAAAATCGTTCAGCCTGCAGAGGGTGGAGTGGTTCAGGATATTCTTGTGCATGAGGGCAGGTGGTCGAAGCCGGGCAAGTGCTGATTCGAATGGATGCGAAGCTGACTGAGTCAGATGTGCGCGCTGTCCGAAATGAGTACCAGCTAAAGCGAATGCAGCTAAGACGGATCGATGCAGAGCTGTCTGGTCTTCCCATGGGAAAGATGGAAGGGGATCCTCTTGAGCTTTATACGCAAGTGGAACAGCAACACTTTACTAATCTTAAGTCATATCACGATACGCTTGAGCAGGAACAGGCCACCCTGAGTAAGGTCAGTCATGACCTCCAGGCCTCTGACGAGGTGTTAAAAAAACTGAAGGATACCGTTCCAAGTTATCATCGGAGCTTGTCTGCCTATGAGAAACTAGGAAAAGATGGCTACGTCAGCACTATTGCCCTGGAAGAAAAACAGCGTGAGGTACTGGAGAAAGAGCAGGATCTTAATGCACAGGAATCAAGGGTTTCCAGTTTAAGATCAACCAGGACGGCGAGTGAAAAAAAGCTTTCCCGAATCACATCAAGTTATCGCAGTGAACTACAGAATGAGCGGATTGAAACTGAGTCACAGGCTTTCAGATTGCGTGAAGAGCTGGAAAAAGTTGAGCACAGATCAGATCGGCTGGTGCTACGTGCACCACAAAGCGGCATAGTGAAAGAACTCGCAACGCACTCCAGAGGAACAGTGGTCTCACCAGGAACAGTACTCGTATCACTGGTGCCACAGGATGAACCCTTGCAAGCAGAAGTGCTTGTTCGCAATGAAGATGTTGGATTCGTTCATGTGGAACAGCGGGTTAAGCTGAAGTTCGCCGCTTACTCATTTCAGAAATACGGGATGATCAACGGCACAGTGATCCATGTAGGTGCAGATGCAACAGATAATGGAGCCCAACCACCCGGCCAAAGTGGAGAGAGTCCTGATATGTCCACAGGATATCGTTACAAGGCGCTCGTGCGTTTGGATACACAGCACCTTGATACAAACGGACAACAGATGCATCTCACTCCCGGAATGCTTGCGTCGGCGGAGATCCACTTGGGCCATAGAACGGTTATGGAGTATCTACTCTCGCCCACGCAGAAGGCCTGGCAAGAGGCTGGGCGTGAACGATAAGCACAAAAAACTAAGCATGGCTCTATTTGTGGAGCTTCGGTTATTCACCTTGAATTAACTGATTGAGTGACCATAGGCGGTTATAACGTCGACAGCAATCTTCTGTGGGAGTTTTGCGTGGATCAGTCCCTTAAAGTCCTGAATAGTCATGAAAGTCAAGCAACGGACATTCCGGTAACATATTGAAAAATAAGGGCCATTTATTCTATTTGTATGCTCCTGATCAATCTCCAGTCGAAAACAGCGAACCTACGGAATAGAGCTTCGGCTGCTCTGGTCAGTGGAGCGCAGGTTACTGTGTGTAAGGGGCGAAGTGACGTATGTCAGGAGGATAAGTCGGTCTCGTCGAATTGCATCATGTTGCGATCTCAAAGCGCAACCGTTTATCTATGCCCAGGCCTTGCCATCCATTATTTCCATTTAGTGCGGCCAGGGCTACAGGGAGACCTTCGTAGCTACGTATTACAAGTGTCTCGGTGATACCGTCAGTAACTTGATCGACAATCTGTCGCCCATACTCGTCTTGATAATCGATATCGCCTTCCTCATCCCACTGCATACTCTGCTTCTCATCCAGTGTGACAATAGCAAGTGGACGATCATCCATAGTGGAGATGAAAGCTTTCATCTCGTCGAGGGTGCGTTGGCGTGATACATCCTCTTCAGCTTTGTCGGTAAAATTGAGCTGATATTCTGGCATAGGTATCCTTTGTTGAGCTTGATTTGGAACGGATTGTCCAGTGAATTAGGTTATTATAAAGGGGCTGTCGTACTGCTGTATAGCAGGCCCGGTTTCAAAAATATTTAGGTAAATCTATGGAACATAAAAAGGTCAAAAAACGTCCCGGTAAAGTCATTCACAGTGCTGTATCAAAACATGTGATTGAGAAGGCAAGCCAGATCCGCTCACTTTATGGTCCCGTTATCGACTACCCTACCGTGCTACGCATTCTTGAGGATAGAAGGTGTATTCGTTACCCGGTCAGGATTGAATTCGTTTCCGATGGCATTGAGCCGGGTTTGTTTGCCAAGACAGAGGCGGTATCGGAGGCCCCGGACGATGGTTACGTGATCTCATTGCACAGCTACTTCGAGGATCGCACAGACTTACTGCCCGCACTGATCCTCTACCAGTCGGTGTTGGTCAACTATGGCGATCTTGCCACCGCAGTCGATGCCGAGCTCTTCGGCTCTGGTATCCTCGACATAGAACGTGATGCCTACTATGAACAGATTGTCGCCTTGACGGATGCTCTTTTGTCAAATTAGACGATACGGTTTTTCAGCTTCGGCCTACAGTGGCAGCATCTACTGTGCGGAAAGCCAATTTGCGATAGTCCGCATCTCCACTTCAGTGACGTTGGCCATGATGCCCGTCATTACACCGGTCTGTCCGTTATTGCGGCTACGATTTTTGGTGTCGCGCAACTGGTTGAAGATATACCCGGCATTCTGGCCGGCAACTTTTGGAAAGACAGGGGTTAAAGGAGTGCGACCGTCAGCGCCATGACAAGACGCACACGCCTTTGTCAGATAGAGTTGAGCACCATCCTGTGCGGCATCCTCTGCGGTAGCGCTCGCCGAAGCTCCTTCCGGCAGGCCGGATAGCCACTCGACAAGGATAGCCATCTCCTCATCGTTAGTCATATGCATTACGTTTCTCATCGCAGCAGAGTGGGAACTGGTGCGCAAACCGTTTTTGATATCTTTCATCTGAGCCAGCATGTAGGGTGCGGTTTGTCCGGCAATCTTTGGATACTCATCCATGGCGGGTACTCGACCTTCAGCGCCGTGACAGGCGATACATGTCCGCTCTTTGTAAAGGCTAGCGGCATCGATTGCCTTTGCCGGGTTGGCCATCAGTGAAGCGGTAATGATTCCGAGGGCCGTAATCAGTGTCTTGTTAGCCGTCATTGTATTAATCCCCAAAATAGTGAAGTTGGAGGGAAAAGGGGGCGTAGAGGGCATGGTCGACCATAGGGGGTGTTTCTATCATAATATCGGTCACCCCTGCCCTCTACGCATAATCGTTGTAGTTAGCAGCGCATAACAGCTGTTTCAGGCTGGACAGATCAACACCAGACCGGCTGTAGAGACAGTCGGTCTGACAATTGAATTTCCCACCAATGGTAGTGCCGGTATGCATCGCCTATCTAGTGACCCGGTCCGTGCTTGACACGCTCATGGTCAGCGTTAGCCATGGTTTTTGGCAAATTTGGCGCCGGTTCCGGATGTAACTGAGCAAAGCCCGATGTTCTGTCGCCCTGCTGTATATCGTGGGGGTTGTGGCATTCGGTGCAGACCCACCAACGCTTCTTTCCGCCCTTGTTCCACATACCGATACGCTTGCCGTGGATACCCTCGCGCCAACGCCTGAGAACCTGGCCGTGACACTTGCCGCAGAGTTTTTGCGGCTGGTTGAAGCTGACCTTGTTGTCGAAGTTGTCGATCAGCTTTGTCCGGTCGGTCGGGTGGTGGCAACTGAGGCACCAGATCGCACCCTTGCCATGTTTCAGGTCCATTGAATCGGGGACGATATCCTTATGCATCTTCAGCGGGCGTGGATTCTTGTTCACCGGCACCGGCACATACTCGCCGTTGTGGCAGGCTACGGCACAGATCGTCAGAAGTTTGTTTTTGTCGATCTGTGGTTCGCGTGGCTTGACCACGGCCTCTTCATGGGTGTAGTCGGCTTCTACCGCCATATCGCCCATTGGGATGGTTCCATCGAAGGGGTCGCCCCACCACAAAACACCGCTGGTGGTGGGTGAGCACTTGACGTTGGGAGTGCCTGGGGCGATCTCCCTCTGTACAACCTGACTTCTTCCGTCCCTGCTTTCGAAGCACTCTTTACCCTGCTGGGTCGCTTCTCCGAAGACAGGGGCTGTGGATGCAGCCGCCAACAGGCAGAGGCCTATGGCTGATCCAAACAATCGGTAGCTAATCATTCTCTTTCGTCTCCTAGAATCGGTGGAGTCGGCATGACCTCTCAGACGTGCCGGGATCGATTTGTCAGTGTACTGCTCAGGTTGCCGTTGCATCTGACTTCCCTCCATAGCTGACATCTCCCAGCAAGACCCCAACTGCGCCTTTGATCAGCACAGTCAGGATAAAGAGACCAATAGCCCAGACGCCGAGGATGATCATCATCTCAATCATGGATGGACTGTATTCAGCGAATTCACCTATAGGTGTCGGAATCACACCCGGCAGCATCAGCCCCATTCCCTTATCGATCCAGATGCCGACAAAGACCCCAACGCAGAGGAAAGGCAGGATCTTCATGTTTTTTCTAACCTTGGGAATCAGCAACAGAATAAATGACCCGACCATCAAGACAATGGCAGTCCAGAAGAACGGAACCAGCATATTGAGCCCATTGTGACCAAACATCAGGTATTTCAGCCCCGCGGTGTGTTCAGTGCTGGGGTAGAGTTCGGTGACGATCTCTGAAAGAACCAGGAAAAGGGCGATACCAAGACACCAGGTGACAATCTGAGAGAGCATGTGGAATGCCTCATCGGCAATCTTCAGCGGAGTGAACTTGCGTACCAGCATAAAGACAATGATGATCAGTGACGGACCTGCCGCAAAGGCGGTGGTTATGAACTTGATCGGCATTATTGAGTGGTGCCACATAGGTCGTGCCGGCATGGTGTTGATAAGAAATGCCGTTACCGTGTGGATACTCAGCGCCCAGACGATGGCAACAAATATCAGCGGTATATAGAAGGACATGTTCAGTGGCTGGTCTGAATACTTCTTGAACAGAAAGTAGAAGCCGCCAACGAGGTTGAGGATCAGATAGCCGGTAAGTACGAGGACGTCCCAGGTCAACATGGCGTTGGGCCAGTTGTAGATGCCGATCACCGGAATGATGTGCCAAATCCTGTCCGGCCTACCCATATGGGCAGTCACAAACAGCAGACACATAATCACAGCTGCGATCGCCAGCATCTCGCCGAGAACAACTATCTTATGCAACTCGTGGTGTTTGTAGACATAGGCGGGAAAGACCACCGTCACCGCTGCTGCGGCTACACCCACCATAAAGACGAAGTTGGCCAGATAGAGTCCCCAGCTGACCTGATCGGTGAGGTTGGTGACAATCATGCCGTCGCGGATCTGGACAAATTCACCATAGCCCCAGAGCATGATGAAGAAGGAGAGGAATAGCATCCAGGCCCAGAACATAAGACCACCGGTAAAGCCGGCACGGATAAAATCTATTGCAAATTGGAGAAAACGTTTCACGGTATACCCCTTAGTCCATGAAGTAGAAAAACTTGGGATAGGTATTGAGATCGGCTCTCAGGCGGAAGACTTTTTTCGTCTCCAATACCTTGCGAACGTCACTCTCCGGATCCAGCAGGTTGCCAAGTTTGCGTGCGCCTACCGGGCAGACTTCAACACAGGCGGTCCAGCGGCCCTTTCTAGTGCGCTGCACACAGAAAGTGCACTTTTCAGCGACACCTTTCATGCGTGGCCGGTTACCCAGGTAGTGTGTCGCTGGGTTCATCTCTTCGGCCGGAAGACTCGGCTCACCCCAGTTGAAACGGCGTGCCCAGTAGGGGCAGGCACCAATGCACATGCGACAGCCGATACACCAGTTGTAATCGATAACGACGATACCGTCGGGATCACGATAGGTGGTTTGTACCGGGCAGACCTTGACGCAAGGGGGCTTTTCACACTGCATGCACTGCATGGGCATGTAGAAAGCATCTTTCTCCGGTACCTGCTCGGCTTCGTAGTAGTGCTGACCCTCCAGCACCACACCTGCGGGCTTGTAGCATTGCCGCCTACCTGAATGCCATAGTCTCCCGGGTAGCCGGCGTGATCCCTGTCTTCTGCGGAGAACTGACCTTTCTCCAGACGGAGGACACGAATCCATTCAATCTGCTGTTCATCACCCCGGGACTGATTGTTTTCGGCAACACACGCTTTTGCGCAGCGCCGGCAGCCAATACATTTCTGGATATTGAGTGCGTAGCCGAAGAGGACGCCGTCCATTGCGGGTGAGCCGTCGACTGTGCCTCTTTGCCGAACTCCTCGGAGTAGCGCTTCTCAAGTCGGTCGAGCGCCTCCTGCTTCTCCTCTTCCGTCATCAGACGGTAGTTTTTCTGAAAATGCTCTGCCCATTCGACGTTTGTCGTCGCCTGAGCCGGTTTTGGATTGGACAGGAGCATGGCAGCCCCAGAGAGTGATGCTGCACTGTAGGTCCCCGCCTTACGCAAAAAATCGCGACGGGAGACGCTTTGAGCACCATTCTCTTTGTTGTCTTCTTTAGACATGAGTTACCCCCAGATCGATCTGAAATCGAGTGAAACTGAACGGTAGAAAGATAATTTGAGAGATAAATCTCAGGATGTTATTCGAGGCCGTCATGCCTGTGTAGAGTGGTTACTAATGAAAGATTCCACCATGTCCGCCTTCTCTTGCTCGGACATCAGTACATAGTCCCGATTCTTGAGTTCTTCTTCTCCGGCGAGACCATCCGTCGCATACTTATCCTGCAGATTGGGGCGTGGCATTGAATCAACGACCGCCTTTGCAACTCCTGCGGTACCTGTAATAGAAACCGCACCAACGGCTGCTCGCTTGAAAAAGCTCCGTCTTGTGGCACAGACATCGTTGTCTTGCGACGCTTGTGGATCTTGGTCGCTTTGCCGAGAAAATAAGTTTCTCCGGATTGCCGCTATCGATCGCTTCAACATACTGTAAACCCTCCTTATCGGTGGTCCTGTCTCATGGATGCACTAGGTCCATCCATCGGACCCAGGGTGGATTGTTGAATTTTTTCGAGTCTTACTGCTAAGGTGGAGTACCCGTTTTTTATCAGTTTTCCTTAAAAATTGTGGTGCTCAACCCGGGTGAACAAAATAATATTCTGGAAAAATATAGCAATTGATGTGCCACTGATTTTTGATTTTTTTCATCAGTCTGAAATATAGTGACTCTACACATTGCAAGGTTAATGCATCTTAGCAGCCATATACATGGGATGAGTATCGAGGAATACCGCAACATAAATCCTCAAAAGTCACATTTAAATGGAAATATATTAAATTTTGAAAGCATTTTTCTGCGCCTACTGATGGCATTAAACGTGACATATTGGCATGTTTGTTTTGGGTAAAGTGAGTACGTTGTTGTTTTAATAAAGAATATATTTATGCCAATTTGGCGCAATAAGTAGTGCCAAAAGGTAGATGTTTTTTTCGACTGACTTATCTTTGATATGAAGAAACAAATAGCCGGTACCATCCCTCAACTTTATTTGAGAGTCTTTTGATAAGTGCTGAGCAAGGTGGATAGTGATTTAGAGAGTCTGGAAGCAGGAAAAAACCGTGCGGGTTAGCACTCTCTTGGGAGGCGTTCAGAATACGGCCACTGTTCTTGTGAATACGAGATATGAAGTGACGAATTGATCAGGGGTTCCCAGGTGGATTGTGATAGACTTTCCGTTATTTTTCTGTTGCTAGGGGTTAGTTAGATGTATCGCGAAGAGATCAAAGTTCTGGACTGCACCATCAGGGATGGCGGGTTGATCAACAACTACCAGTTTAAGGACGACTTTGTGAAGCTGTTTACCGCGCCGCCTGTGACTCAGGTGTGGATGTGGTTGAGCTGGGAAAGAAGCTAACTGAAAGTGATGAGTACACCCGTGAAAAATACGGGAAGTGGAATTTCTGTGATGACGATGACCTGAAGAGGGTGATCGACTCCCATGAGAGTGAGCAACGGCCTCTGGTTGCAGTGATGTTTGATGTTGGCCGAGTCGATTTTTCTACCTTGAAACCCGCGGACCAAGCGCCGGCTGACATGATTCGTACAGCCTGTTATGTGGCGGATATCGATAAGGGAATCGATTTTGCCAAACGCTCCAAGGACCTGGGCTATCTCACCACAATCAATATCATGGCGCCCTCTGCATCCATCCGCACTGACCTGATCGAGGGGCTGTCACAGATTAATGAGATTGATGAGGTAGATTATCTCTATCTGGTGGACAGCTATGGTGCCTTCTACTCTGAACAGGTTACCGATTATCTAAATCTGTACAAGAAATACGCACCTAACAAAGAGTTGGGTTTTCACGCCCATAATAACCAGCAGTTGGCCTTTTCAAATACCCAGCAGGCAATTATCGATGGCGTAAACATGCTTGATGCCACTATCAATGGGATTGGTCGTGGTGCCGGCAACTGTAACCTGGAACTACTATTGAACTTCCTCAAAAATCCGAAGTTTGATGTACGTCCTGTTTATAAAACGATTCAGGAGCATCTCGTTCCTCTGAGGAGTGAGATTGAGTGGGGTTTCAATGATATCTATGGTATCAGCGGTCACCTTAATCAGCATCCTCGTGCTGCTATGAAATGCAGAAGCGATAATGAGATCAAAGACCTTTGTCATGAATTTTATCTCTCATCTACCAGGATGGATGAGGATACACTGACTTGATGCAGAGGGAGTTGATTGACCTGCTTCAAGGAGTGTCTGTTTCCTGATTGATCTCTATTGGTGAGTTCCTATAAACCAAGAAGGCAGGTATGAAAATCGTACTTGCCCTTCTTGGTTTTAGTGGGTGATTTTGGCTGGATTCTAGGTTAAACCAGAGTTTACTCGATTTAGAGTCCAGATTCCCATTCGGTGATATTCACGCGGAAGTGTGAAAACTTTTGTGAGGGAGTAAATAGGGCATCGTACAGTTTTTTGCATGGTAGGGAGAGGTGCCACAATTTAAGGCAGAGTAGCTTCTGCATAGTGGTTACATTACCCTTGTACCTATCGTAAAGTTCTTTGGTCTCGTCCAGAGATAAATCTGCGTCGTAGTCGTTATAGAAGCCTCTCTTGCTTGACTCTATAAAGCGTTCATCACGCTTCAGCTCTTTCGCGTTCCACCATTGAGGCTCCATCTCTATGAGAATTTCTCCGTTGGTTTTTGAGTACCCTGTAATCTTTACTGACGATGCCATGCCCGTTACCGCTAAATAAATTGTCGATAGTTAACCGAACAATTATAAAGCTGTAGCTTATAGGCGTCAATACTGCCGGCGTGTTTGCTGAGTGGTTATTTTTTCCTCTGTTGCGACTCGACAAACGCCCGCATATGAAAGCGTGCATGCTCAGGCCGGTAGCGGAATGATTGACCTTCCGGGCAGGCAAGGCGGGCCAGGCAGCCTCTATACAGGCATTCTGAGTCGGCCTCTTCTATCAGGTATCTGACACAACGGTCACTAAGGTAGCGGTGGTCGGTAAAAGCCCCAACCGGACACTCCTGCAGACAGGGTTGGGTGATGCAGTTGTCGCAGGGTGCTACAGTGATTTTGGGAGGAGCCAAATTGTAGAGTGGCTCAGCGAGTGCCAATGCAAAGCGGTAGGCGTGCCATAGACCGTATTTCGGATGAATCTTTATCAGCAACGGGGAGGTGGTCGTTGGTTCTCCCTTCTCCGCCCAAGTTAAAAATGGATGGAAGGGTGGGCCGTCGAAGGGGTAGAGTGCCAGGCCGTCGAACTGTTTAGCCATTGACTCTCCGATCCGCCTGCTCCAGCGGTCGAGGGGATCGAGTTTGCCATCCAGGTACTCCGGGGAGCGACTGAAGGCCGGCCAGATGGAAGATCCGGCATTACCAAACAGAACCAATGAGACAGTAGGACGCAGGGGGGATAGAGAGGGTACCTGATCCTCTGCTATCACCGTAAATCCGCCGCGCAAGACCAAACCGTATGGTTCGGCCTGTAGCTGCAGTTTTTTGAGCAGTTTCTCCTGTTGCATGAGTTTGGTATCCATTTTTCACATCCACCGGGGCGCTTAAAGCAGTATACGACAAGTTGCTGCAGCCAGGCTTTGGACATGGTCGCCGCCATCTGAAACAATGCTTCGGTTCGGTTTTCACGCAATCAACTAAGGTTTATACAAATGTCATTAGTAAAAGCATTCAGGGGTTTAAGACCCGCACCCGGCTATACCGCAGATGTGGCGGCTCCCCCCTACGATGTTATGAGTGCTGATGAGGCACGTATAATGGTAGGGGGAAAGCCATGGAGCTTTCTCCATGTATCGAGAGCGGAGGTGGATCTACCTCCGGGTACGGATCCCTATGCGGCTGACGTCTATGCCAAAGCGGCTGAAAACCTACAGCGAATGAAGGCGGAAGAGGTGTTGGTTCAAGACGCGCTACCCAGCTTCTATGTCTACCGTTTGACCATGGGTAGTCATCGCCAGACCGGTTTAGTCGCTGCCGCCTCCGTTGAGGCCTATGATCAGGGACGGATAAAAAAGCATGAGTTTACCCGCCCAATGAAAGAGGATGATCGGGTACGTCAGATCGATGTTTTGAATGCCCAGACTGGTCCGGTGTTTTTGGTCTATCCGAGTGAGGCTGAGGTGGACCGGATACTCGCCGATGCTACATCCGCCGCTCCTGCGATGGATGTCACTGCGGAAGATGGAGTGCGGCACGAAGTGTGGGTAGTTGATGATGCCGAGCGGGTGGCACGGTTGACCGTTCTGTTTGACGCTATGCCGGCGCTCTACGTGGCGGATGGGCATCATCGCTCCGCTGCCGCTTCACGGGTTACCGCCGACCGAAAGGCGGCAAATCCGGACCACAATGGAGAAGAGGCCTATAATTACTTTCTCTCGGTTATCTTTCCCCATAATCAGATGCAGATTCTCGATTACAACCGTGTGATCAGGGATCTCAATGGCCATGAGCGTTCGGTATTTATCGAAGCTGTTAGTGAGCGCTTTGAGGTTACCGCCAGTGATCAGCCGGTGAAGCCGACGGGTCCGGGTGAGTTTGGCATGTACCTTACCGACCAGTGGTATCGGTTGTGCATTGATCCACAGAAAATCCCCACTGACGATCCAGTCGCCAGCCTCGACATTAGCCTGCTTACGGCAGAACTGATCGATCCTCTATTGGGTATCAGTGATCCCCGGCGTGACAACCGTATCGACTTTATTGGTGGTATTCGGGGCCTGGAAGGCTTGTCTAAACGTGTTGATAGCGGTGAGATGGCGGTCGCATTTTCTCTTTATCCCACCTCTATGGAGGCTTTGATGGCGGTGGCCGACGATGATGAGGTGATGCCCCCCAAGTCGACTTGGTTCGAGCCGAAACTGGCTGACGGCCTGGTTAGTCACGAGTTGTAGAGTTTTAAGTTGTCAGTTTGCAGTTATCAGTTGTCAGGTAAAGCAGACAGAGTGAAGGCCTGATGGCGGCGCATTTTTCTTGGGCTATGATCATGTGAGGTATCACACAATGGGTCGGTATTTTAGACATGTAGGTATGATCTCCCTTTATAGTACGCTGTAGCTTGATATTACTGGTTGCTTTATCTGTACCCACCCCCACCTCTACACGGACGCGAGCCGTTATGGGTGGGGAGCTCACGCGGAATCCCAGGGTTCCACGTGCAAGGGGGTGTGGCAGTCACCTCAGGACCAGTTACATATCAATGTACTGGAACTGAGGCTGTAACTCTGGCCATAAAGTCCCTGCTGCCCCTTCTCAGGGGCAAGTGCGTTATGGTAGCCACAGACAACACGA
>MOXG01000013.1_pt1 | contig 46197 bp, 55 predicted proteins | sample 1471191 | NCBI WGS metagenome assembly MOXG01 (sample SAMN05806437, study PRJNA327811) | mollusc metagenome | isolation source: Phylotype C (NB3) bacterial symbionts from gill | host: Thyasira cf. gouldii | place: Canada: Bonne Bay, Newfoundland | collected 2010-08-19
GTTATCTCCATATTGGTCATGCTAAATCGATCTGCCTTAACTTTGGTGTTGCCCGTGACTACCCTAACGGCCTATGTAACTTGCGTTTCGATGATACCAATCCCCACAAGGAGAACATCGATTACGTCAATGCGATCATGGATGATTTGCGCTGGCTCGGCTTTGATTGGCAGGAGCGCCTCTTCTACTCATCAGATTACTTTGAGAAACTTTACGATTTCGGCGTCGAGCTGATCGAAAGCGGCAAGGCCTACGTCTGTGATCTCAACGCAGAACAGGTGAGAGAGTACCGCGGCACCCTCACAGAGCCGGGTAGAGTCAGCCCCTTTGCCGAACGCACTGTCGAGGAGAACCTTGACCTCTTTGCTCGCATGAGGGCAGGGGAGTTCGAGGATGGTAGCCGCGTACTGCGTGCCCGTATCGATATGGCATCGCCTAATATGAATATGCGTGACCCGACGCTCTATCGCATCCGTCACGGTATTATTCATCACCAGACCGGTGAGACTTGGTGCATCTATCCAATGTACGATTACACTCATCCCATCTCCGATGCCCTGGAAGGGATCACGCACTCCCTCTGTACACTGGAGTTTGAAGATCACCGCCCACTCTATGATTGGGTGCTGGACAATATCACCATCCCTTGTCATCCCCAGCAGATCGAGTTCTCTCGGCTTAACCTACAGTACACAGTGATGAGCAAACGCAAGCTCACCCAGTTGGTGGATGAGGGGCATGTGGAGGGCTGGTCAGACCCCCGTATGCCTACTATTTCCGGCTTGCGTCATCGTGGCTACACCCCGGCCTCTATCCGCACCTTTTGTGATCGTATAGGCATCACTAAATCCGATAACTCAGTAGAGATGGGGATGCTGGAGGCGTGTATCCGGGAAGAACTGGATAAGTCCGCGCCACGGGCTCTGGCGGTGCTCGATCCGCTCAAAGTGGTGATTGAGAATTTCCCAGAGGGGGAGCTGGAGATGCTCACCGGTGCCTGCCATCCAAAGGATGAGAGCATGGGCCGTCGTGAGATTCCCTTTACTCGCGAAGTCTATATCGACCGCGCTGACTTCCGTGAAACAGCAAATAAAAAGTACAAACGGATGGTAACAGGTGGCGAAGTACGGCTGCGCAACGGCTATGTCATCAAGTGTGAGCAGGTGATAAAAGATGAGGCTGGTGAGATTACCGAACTGCGCTGTAGCTATGATCCCGAGACTCTTGGGGCCAACCCGGTAGGTCGTAAAGTGAGAGGCGTAATTCACTGGGTATCTGCAGACCAGGGTGTCGCGGCGGAAGTACGAATTTATGATCGCTTGTTCAATCACCCCACCCCGGATGGTGATAAAGAGGTGGAGTCCTTCCTGGAACATCTCAATCCTGATTCCCTTAAAGTGGTCAATGCCATGGTTGAACCCAGCCTCGCCAACGCTGAACGTGGAGCACGTTATCAGTTCGAGCGGGAGGGCTATTTCTACCGTGACGAGCTGGCGGAGAAGCTGGTTTTTAACCAGACAGTCACCCTGCGGGACTCCTGGGCGAAGATCGAACAGCCGGTGAAAAAATAAGCACCTGAAAGGGGTGGACAAACGATGCGCCACCTCGTAACATACGCGCCTCGTTTGGGGCCATAGCTCAGCTGGGAGAGCGCTACACTGGCAGTGTCGAGGTCGGCGGTTCGATCCCGCCTGGCTCCACCAAACAGGGAAAATCCGGTTGTCGAAGGGCCGGATTTTTTTATTTATCGAGTTAAAACGTCCCCTTCGTCTAGAGGCCTAGGACACCGCCCTTTCACGGCGGTAACAGGGGTTCGAACCCCCTAGGGGACGCCAACATAAAAAGCCCGATCAGTTTCCTGACCGGGCTTTTTGCTTTTTTACTGTAGTCTGAAAATTTCAGGTGTCTGGTGGCTACAGGAAGTGAATTTACTCTGGGACCTGTGGCGTTTCCACCGCAGTTGCAGCCTCTGGAGCTAGTTTAGCAGCCTCTATGGGGGTTTCAACCACCGGCTCAGGCGCCAACGTTTCCACTTCGGGTACCTTAAACTTACTGACCAGAATAAGCATCCCCACCTTCGGATGATCGATAAAGTGGAGTTCACCACTACGCATCTTACGATGGTTGGTGATACGGTAGTCTCTGTACATCGACTGCAGAGCAAAACCACCTGCATCGACTGTGTTGGAGATATCCCTTGCCTCCCTATGTGTGAGATCGAAGTTTAGGTGCAGGTAGCGCTGCACACTGACCTGGATAACGCCTTCGAGGATTGGTGTTTCAGAGGCAATCTGATCATTTGAGATAAGGTGCAGTGGTACGGTCTCATCACGTGACCTCATCTGCTGTCGCCAAGCGGTATGGATCAGGGGCATAAGCTTGCCACGGCTTCTTTTCAACCGACTGAGCTCACTGGTCAGGCGCCACTCACTTTTAGGTAATAGAGTGTAGAGGGCGGTGGGTAAACCAATCTCGTCTGAAACTATAGGTGTTTCAGCAGTAGTGGCTGGGCTTCCCTCTCCGACACTCTCCCCGGTTATAGGAAAACGAAAGGCGCCTTCAAAATCGGGGCTGCCTGGTTCGTCACTCCACTGTTCCGTACTGCCTGCACCGGCACTGTTGTGAGTGAAGATGATCATCTCCACGTCGTACCAAGGCGCCTCATCTCTTCCCTGGGCGGAGGAGGTGATGGGGAGAAGGAGAGCAAAGCAGCTGATTGCAGTAATTATTTGGCGAATATTTCTCATAGTGTTTCTTGTTATTACCGGTTTGTCGCTTGCCCCATTGTCCATCGCCGGGGTGGAAAAGTCATTCACTACACACCTGTTATCTCATCGAGCATGGCTGTGATTTGTGAAATACGCTGTTCACGCTCTGACATGTCGATAAAAAAGCGTATCTTGTCAGCACCGTCAAGCTTGTACCTTTTTGGTTTGGTCTGAATCAGATGGATGATCCTCCCAGGGTCAATCTTTGGCTCACCACTGAAGAGGATACGGCCGCTGCTTGGTCCTGCTTCGATCTTGGAAATCCCCAGGGGATTTGCTTTAAGCTTAAGCTCCGTGATACCAAAGAGCGCCTTGGCCGGATCGGGTAACAGACCGAAGCGGTCGATCATCTCCACCTGCAGTTCTCTCAGCTCTTCTTGGTCGGCAGCACTAGCGATACGCTTATAGAGCACCAGGCGGCTGTGGACATCGGCAGATAATCCTCCGGCAGCAGGGCCGGCAGTTGCAGGTCAATCTCTGCACCGTGATCAAGAGGCCGGTCGAGGTTGGGGTTCTCACCCGCCTTCAGCGCTTTGACGGCGCGCTCCAGCAACTCGGTATAGAGCGAGAAACCCACCTCATGGATCTGTCCGCTCTGCCCTTCACCCAGTAACTCACCGGCGCCGCGTATCTCAAGATCGTGCGTTGCCAGGGTAAATCCCGCACCAAGATCTTCAAGTGATTCAATAGCTTCAAGTCTCTTCTTTGCGTCTGGTGTTAATGTCTTTGGTGGTGGTGTAATAAGGTAGGCGTAGGCACGATGATGAGAACGTCCAACCCGTCCACGCAGTTGGTGAAGCTGAGCCAGCCCCAGTTTGTCGGCACGGTTGATGATGATGGTATTGGCGCTTGGTACATCGATGCCACTCTCAATAATGGTGGTACAGACCAGGATGTTGAAGCGTTGGTGGTAGAAGTCGCGCATGATCGCTTCCAGCTCACGCTCACGCATCTGTCCATGAGCCACATGAACCCGTACCCCCGGCATCAGCCGTTCCAGACGGGCGGCGGTGTTCTCAATGGTGCTGACTTCATTATGTAGAAAATAGACCTGGCCGCCGCGTTTTATCTCACGCTGACACGCCTCCTCAATCAGTACATCGCTCCACTGGCTGACAAAGGTCTTGATCGGGTGCCTGGCTGCCGGTGGTGTGGCGATAATGGAAAGGTCACGCATACCTGACATCGCCATATTGAGCGTTCGGGGGATGGGGGTGGCGGTGAGGGTAAGCATATCCACTTCGCTACGCAGGGATTTGAGGCGCTCTTTGTGGCGAACACCAAAGCGGTGCTCCTCATCAATGATCACCAACCCCAGATTTTTGAACTTGACGCTGTCACTCAGCAACTTGTGGGTACCGATAACAATATCCACCTGGCCGTTGGCTAACCCTTCAATGATGGCTGTCTGCTGCTTGCCGGTACGGAAACGTGACAGACTCTCTACCTTCATAGGCCAGTCGGCGAAGCGGTCTGAAAAGTTGTTGTAGTGTTGCTGAGCGAGCAGGGTGGTGGGCACCAGTATCGCCACCTGCTTGCCGCCATTGGCGGCGGCAAAGGCGGCACGCATGGCCACTTCGGTTTTACCGAAGCCGACATCACCGCAGACCACACGGTCCATCGGTTGAGGGTTCTCCATGTCATTAAGCACGGCGTCGATAGTCTGCTGCTGATCCGGCGTCTCCTCGAACTCGAAAGAGGTGGCAAAGGTTGCGTACTCCTCTCCGGGCTCTGGAAAGGCGTAGCCTGGTTGGCGGCGCGACGGGCATAGATCTCCAATAACTCAGCCGCCACATCCCGGGCCTGCTCGGCCGCTTTGCGTTTGACCCGCTCCCACTGGTCCCCACCGAGACGGTGCAGAGGTGCGTTCTCTGGTGAGGCGCCGGCGTAGCGGCTGATCATGTGCAGGGAGGAGACCGGCACATAGAGCTTATCTCCCTTGGCGTACTCCAGAGTCAGAAACTCGGTGGCCATACCGCCTACTTCCAGGGCTTGAAGCCCAAGATAGCGACCGACACCATGATCTTCATGGACTACAGGAGCACCGATGTGCAGCTCGGTCAGGTTGCGCACCACCTGTTCTGCATCACGATGTTTGGCACTCCTGCGCCGCTCCTGGCGCACCCTTTCTCCCAGTAGCTGGCTTTCAGTGATGGTTAGCAATCGATCCTGGTCCAACCAAAGGCCCTGCTCCAGTGGAGCGACGGTGAGGCCGAGAGGGATATCAGAGTCGACGAAGGCGCGCCAGCTCTCAACACCCGCTGGTCGGATGCCGTAGCTATTGAGCGTCTCCTTCAGCATTTCGCGTCGACCAGCACTCTCAGCGATAAAAAGTATCCGGCCGGGATCACTGTCTATGAAATCCAGCAGCGCGCCCGCCGGGCGGTTTGCCCGTGCCTGAAAACTGAGGGGAGGGGGGCTATGAGTGGCAAAGTTGTGAAAAGCGGTAAATCCTTTGTTTTTGCTTTCTATTTCACCTCTCTGTAGCTCAATCAAACGCCCTCTATTGAGCCGATTGGCCAGCTCGTCGCTCTCGAGATAGAGCCGCTTTGGAATCAGCAGGGGACGTTCGGTATCGTGGCTGCGCTGTTCATAACGCTGATGCACCTGCTCTAAAAATAGTTCGGCTTGATCTCTCGCCTGAGCACTTTTTATCGTCAGGAGCCTGTCCGGGAGGAAATCGAAGAGTGTTGCCGTAGAATCAAAAAAGAGTGGCAGGTAATACTCCAATCCACCCGGAGCATTACCATTGGAGACCTCGCGATAGATCAGGCTATTTTGTGGGTCGCCGTCAAAAGTGTTGCGGTAGGCTTGGCGGAAATGGCCAATCCCGGCCTCGTCCAGAGGAAACTCCCTGGCAGGCAGCATCTCAATGCGTTTGATCTTATTGATGGTGCGCTGGCTTTCCGGGTCGAAGGTGCGAATACTCTCGATCTCTTCGTCAAAAAGATCGATGCGGTAGGGTGTGTTGCTGCCCATGGGGAAGAGATCGAGTAGCGCTCCGCGAATTGCGTACTCGCCGTGCCCTATCACCTGGGATACGCAGTGGTAACCTGCCTGTTCCAGCTGACGGCGCATCGTATCCAGTGATAGAGAGTTGCCCACCTCCAGGACCAGGGTGTGTGCATCCAGGTAGGCCTTAGGCGGCAACCGCTGGAGTAGAGTGCTTACCGGCAGGATCAAAACTCCCCGTTGCATGCTGCTGAGGCGATGGAGAGTCAACAATCGTTGGGATACCAGCTCAGGCAGGGGAGAGAATACATCGTAGGGCAGGGTTTCCCAATCGGGAAAACTGAGCACCTCTGTCCCTGTTTCGCCCAGGAGAAATTTCAGCCCGACTTCCAGTTGCAATGCTGCCTGGGCATCATCCGCCAATATCAGCAGCAAACCGTCAAATCGCTCTGCTGCTGCTGCAATGGCGGCAGTATCACTCATTCCATAGAGTCGCCCCCAGGCCAGACGTTCGTTGGCTCCTGAGGGAAGGGGGGGATTCAGCGGGTCTGCGAGGAGCTGTTCCCGGTTGTTGTTGCTACTGTCGGTCATGAGTTACGGCTATTTGGAATTGGGAGTGGATTCTCTCATACCTGTTGGTGAGTCTGAAAGCGATCAATAATATTTCAATATGGCTATGTACAATAGTCCTATTATCTGGCGTGTGAGCGAACCTGTTCGCGAAGAATAGACTCGGAGCCAATCACGAACGAGTTCGCTCCAGGCACCAACTAGCGCCTGCCGGGATGTCTTCAGGATTTTTGTACATAGAAACTATGTTTCAATATGATCCTGAGACAATCAGATAGAATTTTACTATCGATAATTTCCTGCAGGGTATGAAATTCGATGGAGATTGATGTGAACGAAGATGTCCAGGGCCATCCTGGCTGATGAAAAAATCACTGCTACTGCGCCTGGGTATCGCTATGGGCGCCATTATTATCCTGGCAATGATTGGCATGTTCAGTTCCATATTCGTGGCGGAGAATTCAGAAGGTTTTGCTGCTGCAATCAACCATGCAGGTACCCTGCGTATGCAATCTTACCGGATTGCCAGCAGTCTGGTTCATGGCACCGGTGTAGATGCAGATGGCGCCGGTGAACAGACCAGGAGATTGGTTGAAGAGTTCGAAGAGCGCCTGCATAGCCCGCGAATTCACAAGGTACTCGGTGAGGGGGCTGCCTGGGAGGTCGTTGATGCCTACCAAACAGTGGAGCAGGAGTGGGTGGAAGCGATACGTCCCCATCTGGAGCGTTATCTGGCCCTGATAAGCAGTCTACAGATTGCCAGTAAACGGGCAGAGATAGCCGGTGAACAGATCTACTATCTCTCCGGTGTGGATAACTTTGTTCAGAAGATTCATGCGCTGGTGAAAGCTTTGGAGCTTGATGAGAATAAGCGAAATGAGCAACTGCGCCTGATTCAGATTATCTCCATCATCATCACCTTGTTGGTGGCGACTTTTACCCTCTATCTAACCCAGCGCAGTATTTTGACACCGTTAAAAGACTTGCTGCTGTGTGCCGGCGCCGCACGCCATGGTGATCTTTCAGTAAGAAGCCGCTATGTCGGTGAAGATGAGCTAGGACAACTGGGGTATGCGTTTAACCTGATGGCGGAGGATCTGTCGAAACACTATGCCGATCTCGCTGAGCTAGTGCACGAGAAGACCGCCGACCTTGAGCGAAGCAACCACTCACTTGAACTGCTCTACAGCACGACCAAGCGATTGAGTGAGTCCTCTCTTGATGAGGATGTGCTTGAAGGGCTGATTCATGATATTGCGCAGCTAACCGGTGTTAGTGGCGGCACCATCTGCCTTGGAGATCCAGGTGACCAAAGGGCATTCCGGCTGGCCTCCACGATTAATTTGAATCCTGATGGGCTGGGTGGGGACTGTTCACGCTGTTTAGGTGATGGTACTTCGCATCAGATTGAGATTTCTAATATCGGGGAAAAGGGTTGCCGTACGCTCTATTCTGTACCCATTCGTGATCAGGAAAACCACTTTGGCGTGCTATTGGTTGAACTCTCCACAGATGATGCTGCAGAGCTGGAAGATTGGCAGAAACCACTATTGGAGACGGTGGCAAGTCATATCGCACTGGCAATCAATACCGCCCAAAAGGCCTCCCAAAGCCGCTTGCTTTCACTTCTGGAGGAGCGCAGCGTTATCGCACGTGAGCTCCACGACTCAATTGCACAGTCCCTCTCCTACCTGAAGATTCAAGTGAGTCGGCTGGAAAAGAGTATCACTGATGAGTGTGGTACAGACGATAACCTGGTGATCACCGCGAGACTGCGAAGTGCTTTGAATGGTGCTTATCGCCAGCTGCGTGAACTATTGGCAACCTTCAGGTTGAGAATCAATGAAGAGGGGCTGGGAGCTGCTCTTGAGGCTACGGTAAGGGAGTTCCAGGAAAGGAGCGAAATAGAGATCGTGCTGGTGGACCGAATTGCCAACTGCAAATTTGACCCCAACTCAGAAATCCACCTGATTCAGATTATTCGAGAAGCACTTTCCAATGTCATCCGTCATGCTAATGCCACTCATGCCCAGGTATCAGTAGAGTGCGACCAGAAAGGCGAGGTGACTCTTCTGGTGGAGGATGATGGTGTTGGTATCGATGAAGAGAGTGACGTAATGCTGCATTATGGGATGCCGATAATGAAAGAACGGGCGGAGAGACTGGGTGGGTCACTGACAGTAAGTGAGTCGCCATCGGGCGGCACAAGCGTTAAACTGGCATTTTCCGTTTCAGACCCTCTTTCCCAAGATCAGGACGGTGAAGCGCAAACAGGCCTATGAGAGAAAAAATGGATAAATCGGCACCCTACACTCTGCTTGCTATCGACGATCACCCGCTGTTTCGTAAAGGGGTGGCTGATCTTATAGACATGGAAGACTCGATCGAGCTGGTGGGTGAGGCGGCATCCGGATTGGAAGGGCTAAGGCTGGCCAAAGAGCTTGAGCCCGATTTTATCCTGCTGGATATTAATATGAAGGGTATGGGTGGGCTGGAGACTCTGAAAGCGATAAAGGATGCTGGAGTTGAGTCCAAAGTTTTGATGCTGACGGTGTCTGATAATGAAGAGGATGTTATCTCCGCCCTGCGAAATGGTGCTGATGGTTATCTACTGAAGGATATGGAACCTGAGGATATTCTTGCCTGCCTTAAAAAGGCGGCAGAGGGCACGATTGTTATAAATGAGCGTCTGACTCAACTGTTGGCGCACTCACTCCGAGAGGATAAACTGACCGAACGCAATGTCGGTTACGCTGACCTGACGGAGCGGGAGAGAGAGATACTCGACCTCATCGCCAGCGGCATGAGTAACAAGCTTATTGCGCAGACGCTGCATATCACCGAGGGAACGGTAAAGGTGCATGTGAAACACCTACTCAAGAAACTGGGGTTGCACTCACGAGTTGAGGCTGCAGTCTGGGCGCTCAAACAGAGTTGAATGGATGAAGTCGACCTGGTTCTAACCTTGGTTCCCCTGAACTTGCTTCATTACTTCATAAGCTACCATTTATTCTTACGGTAGCTTCAATTAGAAAAATTGTTAATTCTATCCAGTGCATCTGTTGTGATGAAAGTACCCTCCATCACATCTTTGATGGCACATAAAAAAGTCAAGCGCACATTATTTAGAGAATACTTGGACTTTATGTAAATTATTAATAACTAATGGAATAGTTGTGCTTTTACTATGGTATGTTGGTATAAATACCAATACAAATAAAAGAATACCAGAGCGTCAAAGTAGGTAATTATATACAGTGTAAATACCTACTTAGTGGTACTCCCTAATTACCCAAAACGCGGTAACCAATTGAATATATTGAAAATATTATTGTTTAGTTGATTAAGGTCAATGTTGTTTATTCCTAATATACCGAGAATTGCCCATCGCACTATCACGAGCTGGGTTTGATGGTTGGGAAAATAAACAGAATGCAGTTTTTGCGGGGTGATTTTCAGGGTGCTGGAGATCCCCTCCGTCCCCCTTGGTCTCTCTCTGAATTACAGTTTCAAGATAAGTGCACAGGCTGTGGTGACTGCATCGAAGCCTGCCCCTATCACCTCATCTCAGAGGGTCGGGCAAAGTTCCCCGAGATTGACTTTACCAATTACGGTTGTGACTTCTGCGGTGATTGCGTGACGGCATGCAAGCCGGGAGCACTCCAACGTGGAGAAACCTGTGATAGCTCACCATGGAATCTCAAAGCGACCATTCTGCCTGCCTGTCTCTCACTTAATGCTGTTGTTTGCCGTTCTTGCGGCGAGGCCTGCGAGGAACGGGCAATCAGTTTCAAGCTTGAGACTGGTGGAATTGCACGACCACTACTCGATATGAATTCATGTACAGGCTGCGGTGAGTGTTTTGCAGTCTGCCCGATAAAAGCAGTAAAAATATCATCAACCGAAAAGCGCAACGAAGCAGCGTGAAGGGAGAGGGGTAGCTATAAACTATGAATGTGTGCAGCGTTATTGTTCATGCCAAACCGGAGAACTGTGGTGTGGTGCAGAACCGGCTTGAGGCGCTCCCCGGCGTGGAAGTACACGGTGGGGAAGATAAGGGGAAATTGATTGTTACTGTGGAGGATGCCGGCGATATATCGGCGGCGGATACCATGATGGCATTTAATTCGGTGGAAGGCGTAATCAGTTCGATCTTGATTTACCACTATGGTGGTGACGATCTTGGAGAGGAGGTAATACGTGAAGTTAACTAGACGTGATTTTGTAAAGAGCAATGCCATTGCGGCGGCAGCATCCGTGGCGGGAGTTACCCTGCCGATGGGCAAGACTGCACTGGCAGCTGGAGAGGACGATGGTATCCGCTGGGACAAGGCGGCCTGCCGTTACTGCGGTACCGGTTGTAGTGTCCTGATGGGTGTAAAAGACGGCAAGGTGGTTGCATCACAGGGCGACCCTGATGCTGCGGTAAACAAGGGCCTGAACTGTATTAAAGGTTATTTCCTGCCAAAGATACTCTACGGAAAGGATCGCCTGACCCAGCCGCTACTGAGGAAAAAAGGTGGCAAGTTTGACAAGAATGGCAAGTTCGAGCCAGTGAGCTGGGACGAGGCGTTCGACGTTATGGCCGACAAGTGGAAAGCCGCATTGAAGAAGGGCGGGCCTACCAATGTCGGTATGTTCGGATCCGGTCAGTGGACCGTATGGGAAGGTTATGCCGCCTCCAAGTTGATGAAGGCCGGTTTCCTCTCCAACAATCTGGATCCCAATGCCCGTCACTGTATGGCCTCTGCAGTAGGTGCTTTCATGCGTGCCTTCGGTATCGACGAGCCGATGGGCTGCTATGACGATCTTGAGCATGCAGACGTCTTTGTGCTGTGGGGCGCCAATATGGCGGAGATGCATCCCATCCTCTGGTCACGTCTTACGGATACTCGCCTGACCAAAAAAGGCTGCGAAGTGCATGTGCTCTCAACCTATGAGCACCGCTGCTACGAGTTGGCCGATAACGGTATGGTGTTTACTCCTCAGAGTGATCTGGCGATCGCCAACTACATCGCCAACTACATCATCCAGAACAAAGCCTATAACAAGGACTTTATTGGTAAGCACGTCAACTTCACCAAGACGCCTACCGATATCGGCTATGGTCTGCGTGCCGACCATCCTTTGGAGAAGAAGGCTAAGAACCGTAACAAGGGCAAGCTCAGTAAGATCAGCTTCGATGAGTATGCCAAGTCGGTTGCCCCTTACACGGTGGAAAAGGCCAGCGAAATCTCTGGTGTACCTACGAAAAATCTTGAGAGGCTGGCAAAGGTCTATGCCGATCCCAGCAAGAAGGTCAGCTCCTTCTGGACCATGGGCATGAACCAGCACACCCGTGGTGTCTGGATGAACGGCCTGGTCTATAACATCCATCTGTTGATGGGTAAGATCTCAGAGCCGGGCAACAGCCCGTTCTCTCTCACCGGCCAGCCATCAGCCTGTGGTACCGCCCGAGAAGTGGGTACCTTCTGTCATCGTCTACCTGCTGATCTGGTAGTGAAGAAAGAGTCACACCGCAACTTCTCAGAGAAGGTGTGGAAACTGCCCAAGGGTTCACTGAGCGGCAAGGTGGGTTACCACGCTGTGAAGATGCACCGCATGTTGAAAGACGGCAAGATGAACTGCTTCTGGGTTCAGTGCAACAACAACATGCAGGCCGCCGCCAACATGAACGAGGAGTCTTATCCTGGTTGGCGTAATCCGGATAACTTCATCACCGTTACCGACCCTTACCCAACTGTTTCCGCTATGGCGGCAGACTTGGTGCTGCCTACTTCCATGTGGATTGAGAAGGAGGGGGCCTACGGTAATGCCGAGCGTCGTACCCAGTTCTGGCGTCAGCAGGTTCAGGGTCCAGGCGAGTCCAAGTCCGATCTCTGGCAGCTGATGGAGTTTGCCAAGCGCTTCACGATGGAAGAGGTGTGGCCGGCTGCGGTGCTTGATCAGAAACCTGAGTACAAGGGTAAGACCATGTACGAAGTGTTGTATGAGAATGGCCAGGTCAACAAGTTCCCGTATGAAGGGAAGATCACTGATGATCGTGGCAACGAGTACAAGAATGATGAGAGCGAGCACTTCGGCTACTATGTACAGAAGGGGCTCTTTGAAGAGTACCGGATGTTTAACTCTGCTGCCGATATCATCAAAAAGGGCCATGAAATGGCACCGTTTGAGGCCTATCACAAGGCACGCGGAATTCGCTGGCCGGTGATTGATGGTAAGGAGACTCTATGGCGTTTCCGCGAAGGCTACGATAAGCACGTTCCTGCGGGTGAAGGCGTTAGGTTCTACGGTAAACCTGATGGTAAAGCCAATATCATCACCGCTCCATTCGAACCGGCCGCCGAGCCACCAGATGCTGAATACGACACCTGGCTCTGCACCGGACGTGTACTGGAGCACTGGCATTCAGGTTCCATGACCCGTCGTGTGCCTGAGCTCTATCGGGCGGTGCCGGATGCTGTGCTGTTTATGCATAAGAAGGATGCCAAGAAACGCAAGCTGCGCAACGGTCAGATGGCGAAGATTACATCACGTCGTGGTGAGATCATCGCCCGGGTCGAGACCCGTGGCCGTAACCGCGTACCGGAGGGACTGGTGTTTGTCCCCTGGTTCGATGCCAGCCGCTTGATCAACAAGGTCACACTGGATCAGACTGATCCGCTCTCGAAAGAGACGGATTATAAGAAGTGTGCCGTGAAGATCACCAAGGCATAGGGTAATTTCCCGCTCCGGTTGAAACCGGAACGGGGGTTTTAAAGTGAAGAAACTGATACCGAATCGATACCCAGTGAAGTAGTTAGAGTTGGGATGCAGTATTGAGATGAGTGATTCAGGTAACAATCAGAGCATGAAAGAGGGTTTGAACCGCAGGCAGTTTTTGGGCAAAACGCTTAAGACTGCGTGTGGGGTTGGCTTGATAGGTTTGGGGCTTGGCATGTATGCCAAGCAAGCCTCATCCCTACCTGCCATGGCAATTCGTCCACCGGGTGCCATTCCGGAAGATGAATTTCTCGGTGCCTGTATTCGTTGCGGCTTGTGTGTACGGGATTGTCCGTACGACATACTCAAGCTGGGACAGTTGGGTGACGAGGTGCCGACCGGTACACCCTATTTCACGGCCCGGACAGGCCCTTGTGAGATGTGTGATGACATCCCATGTATTCCGGTCTGTCCGACCAATGCGCTGGATCATAGCCTGACCGATATCAACCAATCCCGCATGGGGCTGGCAGTGGTAGTGGATCAGGAGACCTGTATCGCTTTTCTTGGCCTGCGCTGTGAGGTCTGTTTCAACGTCTGTCCGGTCCGGGGTGATGCTATTACCCTCGACCTGCTGCATAACACACGCTCAGGAAAGCACGCACTGTTTATACCGGTGGTGCATTCCGAAGGTTGTACCGGTTGTGGGCTGTGTGAGAAAGCATGCATCTTGGAAGAGGCGGCGATAAAGGTTTTCCCGATGCATCTGGCAAAGGGCGAACTGGGCGAACACTATCGAGTCGGTTGGGAAGAGAAAGAGAGGGCTGGAGAAGCACTGGTGACACCGGACGTAGAGCATCAATACAACCTTCCTGAAGGGATGCGCTATGACTTGCAGGGTAAGGGGTTGATTATCGAACAGGACGAGCCTGAGATTCCGATCTCATCCAATCCACTCGATACCCTGAACCGCGGCATGGGAGATTAAACGATGACAGACAGCGTTAAAGTAGGTGCTGAAGCCATCGCAACCAAGGGTTGGGTGAAAGCCCACCAGTGGTTGATTCTCCGTCGGTTGAGTCAGTTATCGATTCTTGGCCTCTTTATGATCAGCCGCTGCTGGTTGATCGTCTGGAAAGGGAGACATGGCTGGTCAAGGGCAACCTGGCCTCCAGCATGACGCTGGATGTGCTGCCCCTGACCGATCCACATATCCTGCTTCAGGCGATATTGGCCGGTGTCGAGCCACACCAGGATGCCATTATCGGTGTTGTGATCGTGGTCCTCTTCTACTTGCTGGTTGGCGGAAGGGTCTACTGCTCATGGGTCTGTCCCGTGAACATGGTTACAGACACTGCTGATTGGCTGCGTAGAAAGCTGGGTCTTAAAGCCGGCACCACGCTTTCCAGGTCTACACGCTACTGGATGTTGGGACTGACGTTGATCCTGCCACTGGTGACCGGTTCGATTGTCTGGGAGCTGTTCAATCCGGTATCGATGATGTTTCGCGGCATCGTCTTCGGAGTGGGCATGGCCTGGGTGATGGTGCTGGGGATCTTCCTCTTCGACCTGCTTATCGCCAGGGATGGTTGGTGTGGAAGGCTCTGTCCCGTGGGTGCTTTTTACAGCCTGCTCGGCAAGAAAAGCGTACTGCAGGTGGTGGCTGACAAACGCGAACAGTGTGATGACTGTATGGACTGTTTTATGGTCTGTCCTGAGGCTCAGGTGATCAATCCTGCGCTGAAAGGAGCGGAGAAAGGGCTTGGTCCTGTCATCTTGTCGTCAGAGTGCACTAATTGCGGGCGTTGTATTGATGTATGTGCAGAGGATGTTTTTCACTTTGGAACCAGATTTACCCACAACAAGGTAATTGCTAACGGAAAAGAGAGTGGCCCTGAAGCAACACAAAAGGTCCATCACTTTACTGATGCAGCTTGATACATAACGGTAGTCCAGAAATCTAGATTGATGGAGATTATGATGAAAAAAATATTTGTAACTCTTTTGGCCGCGCTGGCGGTCATGATGTTCACAGGTAGTGCTATAGCCGGCATTTCCTCTCTGCGTGGAGGTCAGGAGCTTACTTCTGATGCCAAAAAACCGGCAAAAAAGAAGCAGATGATTGTCGAAGGTGGAATTGAGCGGAGCTATAAACTGCAGCCGCCAATGATTCCTCATAAAATCGACAAGGATAAGATCAACCTCAAAAGTAACACCTGCATGAACTGCCATAGTGAAAAGACCTACGAGGCGAAGAAAGCGCCTAAAGTGGGTGACAGTCACTATATCGACCGTGATGACAAGGTTCAGAAGACAGTCTCCAGCCGTCGCTACTTCTGCAACCAGTGCCACGCAGCACAGCTCAATGCAGACTCGTTGGTTGATAACTCCTTTGAGGGAGCTAAGTAGGCTACAATAGTTAGCTGCGGCGCTCCTGGTTGTTTTGGTCAGGGGCGCTGTTTTCTAATTATTGGTGTATCGGTCAAGAAGCATACCATCAACCAAGCGAAGGAAACTGAAAGGCTTCCATTGTTCGCTGTCTGATTTTATGTTTATTGTCATACACATAACATATATTTTTAATCCTTCATCGAGATTATGGGGAGTCTGCCCGATCAATCTTGCATGGGTGGGTAAGTAGATCTGATAGAGAATAGGTTTAACCATGACTGTAGGCACAAAACGTGGAACCATCAGCCTGTTGATAATAGGTATTGTAATGGGTGTTGCCCTCTGGGGCGGCTTCAACTGGACACTGGACCTGACCAATTCCGAGGAGTTCTGCATCTCCTGCCATGAGATGGAGCTACTCCCTATGCCGAGTTGGAGGAGACGATTCACTTTTCCAACCGGACCGGTGTACGAGCAACCTGCCCGGACTGCCATGTTCCCAGGCCATGGATTCATAAGATCATACGTAAGATCCAAGCCAGTAATGAGCTCTACCACCACTTTATAACTGGAGAGGTGGACACTCCTGAGAAGTTTGAAGAGAAGCGTCTTCACCTTGCCCAGAATGTCTGGAAGGCGATGAAAGACACCGACTCTCGTGAGTGTCGTAACTGTCACGACTTTGAATCCATGGATTTTGATCGCCAGGAGAGCCGTAGTGCCGAAGCTCATGATGAAGCTATCGAGAACAACTGGACCTGTATCGACTGCCACAAGGGCATCGCCCACTCCCTGCCGGAGGGTTATGATCCGATGGAGTATATGCCGGGAACTAACTAATATTTATCGGAAAATATGAAAAGAGAGCCCGGTGAAGAGAGTATCTTCACCGGGCTGTTGTTTTTTGGGTGATAAAGGAGAAGAATGGCCCCATCTCCAGATAGGGTGTGCAGCAGATGACTGAATTAATTGATCGTTTTGGTCGTAGGATTGAGTATTTACGGATCTCTGTAACTGATCGTTGTGATCTGCGCTGTTTCTACTGTATTCCCAAGGGATTTAAAGGGTTTACCGAGAGTGAAAACCGCCTCTCCCTCGATGAGTTCTTACGGCTGATACGTATTTTTAGTGAGCTCGGAGTGAATAAACTGCGTCTCACCGGCGGCGAGCCTTTGGTGCGCAAGGACATTGGCGAGATGGTGCGTGGTATCGCCGCTTTGCCAGGTGTTGAAGACTTATCCATGAGTACCAATGCCTCCAATCTGGCAGAACATGCTCAGATGCTCAAAGAGTCTGGAATTGGTCGTATCAACGTCAGTCTCGATACGTTGAAGCCCGATGTTTTCAAGGAGATTACACAAGGCGACCTCTCCAAAGTGATAGACGGCTTGATGGCGGCCAAGGCGGCTGATCTTCACCCCATCAAGATCAACATGGTGGTGATGAAGGGCCTTAACTTTGACGAGATCGGCGATATGGTCGATTTTTGTATTAAGCACCGTTTCACCCTGCGTTTCATCGAGACCATGCCGGTAGGTGCTGGAAGCCAGTGTGCTAAGGATCACTACATCAGCCTTGATGATGTACGTAAAAAACTTGAGGAGCGTTTCGACCTGGAACCGGCGCGTATGACCGGTGCCGGTCCGGCAAAATATCTGAAGGTTGTGGGTAAGCGGCTAAAGATCGGCTTTATTACCCCCATGTCCCAGCATTTCTGCGAAGACTGTAACCGAGTGCGTCTCTCTTCAGAGGGAACCCTTTATCTCTGCTTGGGCCAGAATGACAAACTGGAATTCCGGCCACTACTGCGACAAAATCTCAGTGATGACGAGCTGAAAGAGGCGATTCTGGAAGCGATCCAGCGCAAGCCGGAGAAGCATGAGTTCAACGACTCACCTGGTCAGGTGGTCCGTGTCATGTCGATGACGGGTGGTTGATTATTTCTTAAGCAAGCAGAAAAACGGAACGCAGAGAACACAGAGAGCGCAGAGGTTTTTTAAATGGCTATGCACAATAGTCCTGAAGCAATATTTCATAGTCAAAAATGCACCTGTAGGAGCGAATTTATTCGCGATCAGGCTCCGGGGCGTGTTTTTCGCGAACGAGTTCGCTCCTACACCAGGTTCCAGGATTTTGGTGTGTGATCTGAAAGTTAATAATAATTATAAAGTGTTACATCGAGTAATTGATAAATTACTGTAAGCAAAAGAGAGGCTTTCCTCGGTGTACTCTGCGGTTCTCCGCGCTCTCTGTGACCCAGAGAAAATGCCACTTTGGATATCTCAGGGCAGCACCTTCCGATAAGGTTTGACCACTACCGAGGCGAACACGCCGGTGAGGGTATAGGGATCCTGTTCAGCCCACTCACGAGCCTCTTCCAGAGATGGGAACTCGGCAATAATCAGACTGCCGGTGAAGCCCGCTGCCCCAGGATCTTCGCTGTCGATGGCAGGGTGGGGGCCGGCTACCAGCAGTCTCCCCTCGTTCTGTAGCACCTTAATGCGTTCAATATGCTCAGGTCGGGCCTGCAGCCGTGCTTCCAGGCTATCTTCCCGGTCTGTTCCCATAATGGCGTAGAACATTTAGTTCTCCTCCTGTGCGGTCTCTTGTTCAGTCATGAAGCGGGCTATGTAGAGTGATTGCAATATCACAAACAGGAAAGTAAGCCCCATCATGCCGAACAGTTTGAAATTGACCCATGTCTCCTCAGTGAAGCTGAAGGCGACGTAGAGGTTGAGTCCGCCCATCGCTAAAAAGAAGAGGCCCCAGGCAATATTCAACTGTTTCCAAACAGTATCTGGGAGTTTCACCGCATGCCCCATCATACGTTCCACAAGGAGGCGTTTACCGATAAATTGGCTTCCAATAAATGTCACTCCGAACAGCCAGTTGATCACTGTCGGCTTCCACATAATGAAAAGTGGATCGCGCAGAAACAGCGTCAGTCCCCCAAAAAAGGCCAATAGGCCCAGGGTGACCAGATGCATCTTCTCTACCTTACGGTGGCGAAACCAGTTAAATCCTACCTGCACAAATGCTGCTGCAATGGCGACCGCAGTAGCGGTGTAAATATCGTAGAATTTATATGCAACAAAAAAGAGAATAACGGGAAAAAGATCAGTAAGAAATTTCATAGCTTCGGCTGTAGCTCAGTGTAGAATTCTGTTGGTCGGCCAGTTTTCGCAGAACTGGCGAATAACATCACGTACCTGTTCAGGGTAGTTCTGGATATCCACCTGCCCCATCCCTTCACGGAAAAACTCCGGTGCCTCATCAGGGAGATACTCCGTGATACTGCCGAAGGCCTCTTCCATCAAACGGGGCGAGAGGGTGCGTGTGGCGACGATAGCACGATTCAGCAGCAGTAGTCTCCACGGGTGTTGTAGGTCATCCGACTGCCCCTCTTCACTGATTGTCGGGCTGACAGCGTCGAGTATCTCACCCATGGTGTGGTAGAGCTGCTCCAGCTGCCCCGGTTCCATGGAGTCATTGGCAATAGTGGCCAGCCCATTAACGGTGAGGCTGATTAGGGAAATATCCCCCCCCCGGCGCGCAATCCACAATGCCAGTGCAATGGCGAGGGACTCCCAAGGATAATGATTACTCTCCATTCCCAGCTCATTGGTGAGCTGTGCAAGGTTCTCAAGAATAGAAAAACCGTAGTTTCCCAACTCACTCAGATCTGGCCTGTCGATTCAGTAGTGGTGGGTGGGAGGAGGAGCTGACTGTTATCTTCAAATCTGTAGAGCAGGGATATCAGCTGATCCATAGCATCGGCAAGTTGCTCAGGGGAGGGTTCGTCACTCAGCTCGGGCGAACCGGCGGTGAGCCAAGCCTCATAAAACATCTCATAACTTTCAGAAAATGTTTCAGCGAACCAATTTATATCAGCGGGTGGGATCTCCATAGTAGGGATTCTAACCCTATGGAACTATGTTGCACAAAACCTGCTTGCATTCAGCTGTTTTCCGCACCAAATCTCCGGCTTTCAATGGCGCCTTAAGGTACAATGCTCTGATGTCTGCGCAATATGATCTCCACGTCCACTCAACCGCCTCGGATGGCACCCTTACACCAGAGACATTGGTTGCCAGGGCCTGTGAGCTGGGCATAGAAGTATTAGCATTGACCGATCACGACACCACCGACGGGGTAGGTGAAGCGGTGGCGGCGGCGGAGAAAACCGACCTGCGGCTGATTCCCGGTATCGAGCTGTCGGTTACCTGGAACAAGCAGGTAATCCATCTCGTTGGGCTTGGTATCGACCCGACTGGCGAGGCGTTGGTGACCGGGCTCAAAGGGCTGCGTGAATTTCGTCAGTGGCGGGCGGAAGAGATCGGTCGGCGTCTGGAGAAAGCGGGTATCTTCGGTGCGTATGAGGGAGCTAAGGCGCTCTCCAATGGTGAATTGATCAGCCGTACACACTTTGGCCGCTTCCTGGTAGACAAGGGGCACGCCCCAGACACCCGCAAGGTGTTCAAGAATTTCCTTACCCGAGGTAAGCCGGGGCATGTTCCCGGAGACTGGGCGTCGTTGGCCGACGGTGTTGCCTGGATACGTCAGGCGGGTGGCCAGGCGGTGGTCGCACATCCGGCACGCTATGGTCTTACACGCAGTAAACTTCGGCGCCTGATCGCTGAGTTTATAGAGGTGGGTGGAGAGGCTCTGGAGGTAGTGTCGGGCAGCCACAGTCGCGATGAGAATTTCACCATGGCACGTCATGCAAAGGATTTTGGACTAATGGGGTCGGCAGGATCTGATTACCATGGTCCGGAAACGTCCTGGAATGAGCTGGGGCGGATACCACCATTGCCCGATGGCGTTATCCCGATTTGGCATAATTGGTCGCACGATTAAGACGGTAGAGTAACAGTAACCATGGCACAGCTTTTTCAGATACACCCGGATAACCCGCAACAGCGGTTGATCAGCAGTGCTGTGGAGATCATCCATAGTGGTGGACTGGTGATCTATCCCACCGACTCAAGCTATGCTCTCGGTTGTCATATTGGTGATAAAAGGGCGATGGAGAGAATCCGCCGCATACGAAAACTTGACGATAAGCATAACTTTACCCTGGTCTGCCGTGACCTGTCTGAGATCTCTACCTACGCCAAGGTCGGAAATCAGCATTATCGGACGATGAAGACACTTACACCGGGTCCCTATACCTTTATCCATGCAGCCACCAAGCAGGTGCCCAAACGGCTACAAAATCCGAAGCGAAAAACGGTGGGCTTTCGTATCCCCGATAATGCCATTGCACAAGCGCTACTTGAGACCCTGAGAGAGCCACTGATGAGTTCTACGCTGATTCTGCCGGGAGAGGAGATGCCGATGACCGATCCCTATGAGATGCGTGATCTTCTCGGGCACGAGGTCGATCTGGTGATCGATGGAGGCTACTGCGGCATGGAGGCGACCACCGTAGTGGGTATGGAAGATGAGGTGTCGGTTGTTTATCGCCATGGTAAGGGTGATTCCAGCTTATTTGTGGAGTAAGTTCTCAGGTATAATCCGCTGATGGATATAGGAAATACAATTCAACAGGTGTCGGTGCTTCTGCTACCTGTACTGTTTGCCATTACCGTTCATGAGGCAGCGCACGGCTGGATGGCGATGAAACACGGTGATAAGACTGCCTGATGCTGGGTCGTGTCACCCTCAATCCACTCAAACACATTGATCCGGTAGGAACGGTACTGGTTCCTCTGGCTACTTTTTTCCTTAGTGGGTTCCTCTTTGGCTGGGCTAAGCCGGTACCGGTTAACTGGCGCAACCTCAACAACCCACGTCGTGACATGGCTTTTGTCGCATTGGCGGGCCCCGGCGCTAATCTGCTGATGGCTGTCGCTGGGCGGTGATAATCAAGCTGGGTGTGATGTTGATGTCGCAATGGGAGTGGATTGGCTTGCCACTGGTTTACATGGGTGGGGCGGGTGTACTGATTAATACTCTATTGATGGTGCTCAACCTAATGCCGATTTTGCCCCTCGATGGCGGCCGCATACTTAACTCCTTGCTGCCACCCCGTCTCTCTTATCAATTCTCACGTCTTGAACCCTTTGGCCTGTTTATAATTATCGGCTTGCTGATGACCGGGGTGCTGGGGAAGGTGCTTTGGCCTCTGGTAATATTTACCATCAATATTTTGCCGGCATCCGACATTGTTAAAGAGATCTACTTCTAATCAATCCTAAGGGGATCACCTTGAATTCCGTTCCTGCTCAACATGCTCGTGTCCTATCCGGAATGCGCCCCACCGGTCGCCTTCACCTCGGTCACTACCACGGTGTACTGAAAAACTGGGTTGAACTCCAACATGAGTATGAGTGCTACTTTTTTGTCGCCGACTGGCATGCACTGACTACCCACTATGAAGACCCCAGCATCATTCCAAAAAGTGTCTGGGATATGGTGATTGATTGGCTGGCTGCAGGCGTCAACCACGGCGAGGCCAAGCTGTTTATTCAGTCACAAGTGCCGGAACATGCTGAACTTCACCTGTTGCTCTCCATGATCACCCCTCTTGGATGGTTGGAACGGGTACCCAGCTACAAGGATCAGCAGGAAAAGTTAAAAGAGAAAGATCTGGCCACCTATGGATTTCTCGGTTATCCGCTTCTACAGGCGGCAGATATTCTGATCTACAAGGCAGGTATGGTACCGGTAGGCGAAGACCAGGTGGCCCATGTTGAACTGACTCGCGAGGTAGCTCGTCGGTTTAACCATATTTACGGTCGGGAGGCCAACTTCGAAGAGCTTGCGGATCAGGCTGTGAAAAAGATGGGTAAGAAGAGCGCCAAGCTCTACAAACGTTATCGCAAGGAGTATCAGGAACAGGGCAATCACGAAGCACTGGAAGCAGCTCGTGCTCTACTTGAGAGTCAGCAGAACATCACCGTCAATGATCGTGAGCGTTTATTCGGTTATATCGAGGGCAGTGGCCGAATCATTCTGCCGGAGCCGCAGCCGTTATTGACCAAAGCATCGAAAATGCCGGGGCTTGACGGACAGAAGATGTCAAAATCCTATGGCAATACTATTGCTTTGAGGGATGAGCCTGAAGTAATCGAAAAAGCCTTGAGAACCATGCCGACCGACACCAACCGGGTGCGCCGCACCGACCCTGGCGATCCCGCTCTCTGCCCGGTATGGGAGTTCCATAAAGTCTACTCGGGTGATGATGTTAAAACGTGGGTGCAGGAGGGGTGTAAATCCGCCGGTATCGGCTGTGTCGACTGTAAGCAACCGGTTATCGATGCTGTACTTGCTGAGCTGAATCCGATACAGGAGCGGGCCAGGGAGTTTGAGGCCCAGCCGGAGCTGGTGCGAAATATTATTGCGGAAGGCACTGAAGAGGCGCGGGATATGGCTCAGGAGACCATGGCTGAGGTGCGTCAGGCTATGTCTATGGTTTACCGTTAAAAATAAGATGAGCGACGACGAAGCCACAGTAGAGGAGCAGATACGGCCAGAGCAGGAGGAGATGCCGTTTGCTATTGTCCAAGGTGAAAACTGGACGACGGTGCCGAAAGATCTCTATATCCCACCCGATGCCCTGGAGGTGTTTCTAGACGCCTTTGAAGGCCCCCTTGATCTACTACTCTATCTGATCAGGCGGCAAAATTTGGATATTCTCGATATCCCTATTGCCGAGATCACAGCTCAATACATGGAGTATGTTGAGCTGATGAAGGATATGCGCCTGGAACTGGCGGCGGAGTATCTGGTGATGGCCGCCATGCTGGCGGAGATCAAGTCACGCATGTTGCTGCCACGCCAGGAAGAGATGGATGATGAAGAGGGTGATCCACGAGCTGAATTAATTCGGCGCCTGCAGGAGTATGAGCGTTATAAGCAGGCGGCTGATGATATAGGAGATCTGCCCCGCATGGGACGCGACCACTTCCAGGCAGTTGTGGACGTACCAGATAAAGTCAGCCAGAGGCGGCCGCCGGATGTGGATTTAAAGGAGTTGATGAGTGCGCTCAAAGAGGTACTTGAACGTGCTGACATGTTTACTAATCACAACATTCAAATGGAAGCATTGTCGGTACGTGAACGTATGTCGATGGTGCTGGATGCGGTGAACGCAGAGAGCTTTACCGAGTTCACCCAACTGTTTAGGATTGAAGAGGGACGAATGGGTGTGGTGGTTACTTTTCTGGCCATTCTTGAGCTGATCAAGGAGGCACTCATCGAAATGGTACAGGCGGAGCCTACGGCCCGATACATGTTAAGGTACGGGATAACTCCATAGCAGCACAATAATAATTATTCAAATAAAACAAATAGTTATTGAATAAATCAAATGTATTATATGAGATATTGTCGGGCTTTTCTGTAGGGTGCGCCCTCGTCTCCCCGGATACAACGTTGGGGTTAACCTATGTCAGCTAACGAAAAACTGAAAAAGATTGTTGAAGCGGTACTGCTGTCAGCAGGTTCACCTCTCAACCTAGATGCAATTCTGGAGCTTTTTCTTGAAGAAGAGCGTCCCGATAAGAAGATGCTGCGTGAGGTGATTGCAGATCTGCGAGAGGATTATGAGGGGCGGGGTATCGAACTGGTTGAGGTCGGTAGCGGATTTCGTATCAATGCCCGTTCTGAATTTTCCCCCTGGGTATCCCGGCTGTGGGAAGAACGACCGGCCCGTTACTCCAGGGCGCTTCTCGAAACCTTGGCACTAATTGCATACCGTCAGCCGGTCACTCGTGGTGAAATCGAGGATGTTCGAGGCGTCAGTGTCAGCACTCAAATCATCAAGACACTGCTTGAGCGGGAGTGGGTAAGGGTAGTTGGTCAACGTGACGTGCCCGGTAGGCCCTCTCTTTATGCCACGACGAGGGAGTTTCTTAACTACTTCTCCCTCAAAGGGCTGGGAGATCTACCGACACTTCAGGAGATCAGGGACTTTGACTCCATCAACCGTGAGTTGGAGCTGGGTGAGCCGGGAGCGGAGAGTCCGGATAGTGATGACTCAGGGGAGACGAATTCGGCTCTGTATGAGACAGATGAGCAACAGGAGTGTCTGGGTGACAGCGGAGAGGTGGTAGAGAGCGTTGAGGTACAAGAGAAGGTAGAAGCAAAAGAGGCATCGACTGACGAAGTCTTGTCTGATGAACTAACAGAGACCCGAGATGAGGAGGAAAACCGGGATGAGTAAAAAAGAGGGCCCCACTGGTGTACGGCTACAGAAAGTACTTGCCAATGCCGGGCTGGGTTCACGGCGAAAACTCGAAAAGCGCATAGAAGCCGGTGAAGTCACCGTTAACGGCAAAGTGGCAAAGCTGGGTGACCGGGTGACAATTGAAGATCGCATTACGCTAGGGAATCATCCTGTAGGCGCATGGCGCCTGAAAGAGCAGAAGCATCAGGTCATTATTTACAACAAACCGGAAGGGGAGTTGGTCACAAGAGATGACCCTGAAGGACGACCAACCATTTTTAAGCGTCTGCCAAAAATCAAGAGCGGCAGATGGATATCTGTCGGTCGCCTCGATATTAATACCAGCGGCCTGATCATATTAACTACCGATGGCAATCTGGCCAACCAACTAATGCATCCGTCACACCAGGTTGAACGGGAATACGCGGTTCGTGTTCACGGTAAAGTGACCAAAGAGATGTTGCAGCAGATGACCAATGGCATCGAATTGGAGGATGGGTCAGCTCGTTTCGAAGATATTGTTGAGTCTGGAGGTGAGGGCACCAATCGTTGGTATCATGTGGTAATTATGGAGGGACGAAAGAGGGAAGTCAGGCGCCTTTGGGAAGCCGTCGGTGTTAAGGTCAACCGTCTTAAGCGGGTGAGGTATGGCCCCATTATTCTCGATAGCAGCCTGTCGATCGGCCGGCATCGCGAACTGAATGAGAAAGAGCTTGAGGCTCTGTTGCAGACAGTCAGTGAGAAAAAGGCACCAAAGAAAGTGCGATCAAAGAAAAAGCAGTCTGAGCGTAAAAAGACAGGGAAACAACCGGCAAAACCTTCGGTCAAACCAAAGCAAAAGAAAAAGAAAAAATCCTCTCCATGGCAGTCGGATGGTAAGAGAAAACCAAAGAAGCCCTGAGATGAATATCTCCACCCTAAAATCGAACCGGTGAGTGGTGGGTGGAAACAGCCTAGAAGCAAAAAAAGCCTGCCGCTATCGAATAGCGGCAGGCTTTAGATCAAGAATGGGTCAGCCTTCGATCACCGCCTGTAGATTGGCGGCATGGAGCCCTTTGGGGCCCTCTTCCAGTTCAAACTGTACCCTTTGCCCCTCTTTGAGGGTTTTATAGCCATCCATGACAATGGCTGAGAAGTGAATAAAAATATCATTTTCACCTTGCTCGGGGGTTACAAAACCGTACCCCTTGGCATTGTTAAACCACTTAACTGTTCCAATAGTCGCCATAGCGCATACTCCTCCAAGTACTTCATAGAGATAATTCCGGCTTTCGCTGCTGGCTGGGCTGTTTTTTATAGTGCCCTTATGACGAAAAACCGACAGAGAAATTCATTATTCAGGTGCCCCGGAATAATTATTTTGGATTCTCTGTGGGTACAGTATAACCACATAAAGGCTGCGGTCAACTACTTGAATATTAAGATAATTTTAACTTTATTAAATAAGAATAAGCTGAATAACCACTTGCTCTCAGTTATGAAGGAGCTTCTACAGTAAGCTCTTCCCCAAACTATTAATAGATGAGTTTCATTCCTACTAACCCACTTTTGTTAGGGTGTAAATAACCTCCCACCGGTGTACATTTTTCGGCTAGAATTCGGCTATGAGTGAAAGAATTGATAGCGACCATGATGATAACGTTGCGTTAGAGGAGGCGAAACCAAAACTGGCGCGGCCGCCTATGTATAAGGTCATCCTGTTGAATGATGACTACACCCCCATGGAGTTTGTGATCCAGGTACTGGAGTCTTTTTTTCGCATGGAGCGAGAGAAAGCAACCCAGGTGATGCTTCACGTACACACTAGAGGCGTTGGTGTTTGTGGAACCTATACCCAGGAAATTGCTGAAACCAAGGTGGCCCAGGTAAACGATTTTTCCCGCAGTAATCAGCATCCGCTGCTATGCGCGATGGAAAAAGCCTAAGCCTGCGACCATTCCCTTAAGGAACCTCTGAACAAGAGCTAAAAAGTAGTCACCTAGCTAAGCAAAGAACTTGAATTCACCCTGAGCCAGGCTTTCAAGCGGGCTCGGCAACAGAATCACGAATTTATGACGGTGGAGCACCTGCTGCTGGCACTGCTGGATAATCCTGCAGCAGCGATACTTCTGAAAGCGTGCGGTGTCAATATGGAGGAGTTGAGAAAGGAGATCGATCAATTTATCGACGAGACCACACCGCTACTGCCAGATGATTCTGAGCATGAAGCCCAGCCAACCCTGGGATTTCAGAGGGTGCTGCAACGGGCCGTTTTTCATGTGCAGTCTTCCGGTCGGGAAGAGGTTACCGGCGCCAATGTGCTGGTGGCTATTTTCAGTGAACAGGAGTCACAGGCCAACTATCTGCTGCTGCAGCAGGGAGTAGCCAGGTTGGATGTGGTCAACTACATCTCTCACGGCATATCAAAGGTGCATGATGAGTCGGGAGAGGGGGCCGACCAGTTTCATGAAGCCGCTGATCAGGAGAGTGAGGGTGCCGCACAGAAACCGCTGGAGAGCTACGCCGTTAACCTTAATGAGCAGGCGCGGCTGGGTAAAATTGACCCACTGATCGGACGTAAGGAAGAGATCGAGCGAACTGTCCAGACACTCTGTCGACGGAGAAAAAATAATCCACTGTTGGTGGGTGAGGCCGGTGTCGGGAAAACCGCTATTGCTGAGGGGCTGGCAAAGAAGATTGTCGATCAAGAGGTTCCCGAGGTGCTGTCGGAATGCACAATCTACTCCCTCGATCTGGGTGGCCTTGTGGCCGGCACCAAGTACCGCGGTGATTTTGAGAAGCGTCTAAAGTCGGTACTGGCTCAGCTCAAGCAAGAGCCCGATACCATACTCTTCATTGATGAAATTCATACAGTCATCGGTGCCGGTGCGGCATCCGGCGGGGTCATGGACGCCTCAAATCTGATTAAGCCTGTGCTGGCTTCGGGGGAACTGAGATGTATCGGCTCCACCACCTACCAGGAGTTTCGCGGTATTTTCGAGAAAGACCGAGCATTGGCCCGGCGTTTCCAGAAAATTGATGTTAAAGAGCCAACAGTAGAAGAGACAGTAGCGATTCTCAAGGGGCTGAAGAGCCGATTTGAGGAGCATCACAAGATACGTTACAACCCAAAGGCGTTACGTACGGCGGCAGAACTGGCAGACCGCTATATTAATGATCGACACCTGCCGGACAAAGCGATAGATGTAATTGACGAGGCGGGCGCTCATGTCCAGCTGATGCCGAAATCGAAGAGAAAGAAGAGCATCAATGTCAGCGATATCGAGGCGATAGTCGCCAAGATTGCACGAATTCCACCTAAAAGTGTCTCCGTTTCAGATGTTGAAGCGCTGCGCAACTTGGACAGAGATCTGAAGCTGGTGGTATTTGGCCAGGATGAAGCGATCAGCTCATTGACAGCGGCTATTCGTATGAGTCGCTCCGGACTTGGGAGTGAGCAGAAACCGGTCGGCTCCTTCCTCTTTTCCGGCCCTACCGGTGTCGGTAAGACCGAGGTGACCCGGCAACTGGCCCGTATTCTTGGTGTTGAACTGATCCGTTTTGACATGTCTGAGTACATGGAGCGACATACCATATCCCGCCTGATTGGTGCACCGCCGGGATATGTTGGCTTCGATCAGGGTGGGCTTTTGACTGAAGAGGTTAATAAGCACCCTCATTCGGTGCTGCTGCTCGATGAGATCGAGAAAGCACACCCCGATGTTTTCAACCTGCTGCTGCAGGTAATGGATCACGGCACTCTTACCGACAACAATGGCCGTAAGGCTGACTTCCGTAACGTGGTGATTGTCATGACAACCAATGCCGGGGCTTCTGAGATGTCACGCCCCTCTATTGGTTTCACCTCACAGGATCACTCCAGCGACGGCATGGAGGCGATCAAGAAAGTCTTTTCACCTGAGTTCCGCAACCGCCTGGATGCAACCATTCAGTTCCAATCTCTGCCTTTTGATGTGATTGAACATGTTGTGGATAAATTTATCTTTGAGCTGGAAGGGCAGTTGGAAGAGAAGCGGGTGGCCCTGATTATCGAGCCTGAGGCCAAGAGCTGGTTGGCCAAGCACGGTTATGATAAGGCCTTAGGCGCACGGCCAATGGCACGTCTTATCCAGGAGAAAATAAAGAAACCTCTGGCAGAAGAGGTGCTGTTTGGCAAGCTGTCAGCGGGTGGATTGGTTCGTATTGGTGTTGCCGACGGAGAGCTGACGTTCGATATCAGTGAGGATTAGCCGCCCATGTGGGGCGGCGATATCGGGGAGGGTCGAACGAAGTTCAGCGGGCGCGATAAGTGATACGGCCTTTGGATAGGTCGTAGGGCGTCAGCTGGACGGTGACCGTGTCGCCGGTGAGAATACGGATGTAGTGCTTACGCATCTTGCCTGAGATGTGAGCTGTCACCACGTGACCATTCTCCAACTCAACACGGAACATGGTGTTGGGAAGCGTCTCAACAACCGTCCCTTCCATCTCGATAAAATCTTCTTTTGCCATTCGCTTTCCTGCTACCCACTATAGATTTAGAGAACACCGCCGGCGAACCAGCTCAGGAGCCCTCTTCAATAAGCCCGCCATTATCGGCGAATCATAGAATAAGGCAAGTGTTTTCAGAGAATTCAGGACTTATCCAGTCTCTGTTAACCCTGATTACCCCTGAAAATCAGCCTTCTGTCATGGTGGGTGGTTCCGAGTATTCCTGCCAATGACTGCCGTTGTATGCCTGAAACGGTCGGTAGTCGGTTTTATAGGCCATTTTTCTACAGTCCCCGATCCAGTAGCCGAGATAGAGCCAGGACAGTCCCAGTCGTTTACACTCGGTTATCTGCCATAAAACAGCATATACACCGGGGCTCAGATGGGAGAGTTTGGGATCAAAAAATGTATAAACCGCCGAAAGACCTTGAGGAACGCGATCAGTAACTGCCACCGCCATTAGCTGTCCACTGAGCCTGAACTCAAGAAACCGGGTCTCTCCCCAATGGCCTCCAAGAAACTGGATATACCCCTGTTCAGAAGTGTCTGCCATCTCCCCATCGCCGTGACGGGTGTCGATATAGTTGCGGAACAGCTCAAAGTGCTCCAGGTTAAAGGTTGCAGGCTGCTCTATTACCTCGATATCCGCTTCAATTTTTCGCTGGATGCGGCGCTGAATGCGACGTGGTTGGAAACTCTCCACCGGAATGCGGATTGATGTGCAGGCTCGACAGGGGTCACATTTTGGCCGATAGATCATTTCACCACTGCGGCGAAAACCGATATCAATGAGCATGCCGTAGAGTTCACTGTCTTTGGCTGCATCTGGATCGATAAACAGTGTCTTTGCCTCTCTGCCGGGGAGGTAAGAGCAGGAGTGAGCTGATGAGATATAGAGCTGCATGAGTAATCTTTGCTCAACTTATGAAAGAGAGTACCGGCATATCTTGCCATGAACCGGTTTTGCCTGGAGTCTCACACCACTTTTCCAGCAAGTCACTGAACTCACTTCTTGGGATCTCCTCTGCACCAAGGGATCCCAGGTGGGTCGAGTGGATCTGGCAATCGATCATTCGGTAGCCCCACTGCGAGATCTGTACCACTAGATGGACAAGGGCCACTTTTGATGCATCACTTTCCCGGCTGAACATCGACTCACCAAAGAAGACCCCACCGAGGGCAACACCATAGAGTCCACCGACAAGAAGATTATCTCGCCACACTTCAACTGAGTGTGCATAACCCAAATTATTCAGCCGACAGTAGGCGCCGATCATCTCCTCGGTTATCCATGTACCTTCTCCATCACCCCGTGGCTCCCCACAAGCCCGTATCACCTCCTCAAAGTGATGATCGAAGGTTACTTGGAAAGAGCGATTTCTGAGACTTTTTCGCAGGCTTCTGGAGATTTTGATCTTCTCAGGAAAGAGTACCATCCTGGGATCAGGCTCCACCAGAGTATTGGTTGGTCATCCGAGTACCAGGGGAAAATGCCATGTTGATAGGCATTCAACAACCTCTCTGGTGATAGGTCACCCCCTACAGCGAGTAGACCATCAGGCTCTATTTCCGCCTGTGATACAGGGGGGAAAGGGGCATAGGGATCATCAGGATTTAACAGCTGGAGCATCTGGGTATTATCATCTGTATGAAAGAGTCGCTTGTATATGGCACACTCTTCTCAATAATTAAACTATTCTGGAAACTATAGCAGCCACTGTTTCAGTGGCCTCATAATGGAAAAATAGGGTATCAAATGGCGGAAGACCACCTCAACCTGCAGGTTGGCAGTATACTGCAATTACAACGTGTCTCATCGGATAATGAAGACAGGTACAGCGTTGTACTGATCGGCTATCTGTCGGGGAAAAGCCTGTTGGTCACCTCTCCGATCATTGATGGCAAAGTACTCTTCATGAAAGAGGGTCACCGTTTTGCAGTACGACTGCTAAAGGGAAACCATATCTATGGCTTTGTCTCAACCGTGATCATGACGACGCTGAAACCCTATCCCTACCTTCATCTCAGCTATCCCGAAGAAGTGGAAAGTACAACTGTTCGCAACGCACAACGTGTGCAAACTAATATCTCGGGGTTTGTCCATAACAGCCGCACTCTGGATACCGATGCGAATTGGCAGCCGGTGTTATTGAAAGACCTGAGTATGACCGGTGCCAGAGTCGAGAGTATCGATCCTCTTGGTAAACCCAGTGAGCGGATGGAGGTACGGTTTCACATGAAAGTTTGTGGTGCCGAAGAGAGTTTGGAATTGAAGGCGGATGTCTGTAGCCGAAACCTGAAGAGTGCTCCCGACGACCCTGAAGACTCCAGATACACTACTGGCATTCGCTTTGTCGATCTCGATCGCGCCCAGGAGATTATGCTGAGCAGTTTTGTGCTGGAACAACAGCTGGGTGGTGAGTAGGCTATTTGTCCTTTGCCCCATGCAATCACTAATAATCTCTGATTTTCAAACCTGATGCCCCTGGCTCTAATCATCTTGCTGTTACTCTTGCTGCTACTGGTAGCACCACAATGGTGGGTAAATAGAGTGATGGCCCGCCACAACCAAAAAGCGGAAGATAACTTCCCCGGCAGCGGTGGTGAGTTGGCCCGCCATCTGCTGCAACGCTTTGAGCTGGAAGGGGTCAAGGTCGAAGCCACTGATCAAGGGGATCACTACGACCCTCTAACCAAGACAGTGCGATTAACACCGGACAAGTTGGAGGGACGAACCCTCACGGCCATTAGCACTGCCGCTCATGAAGTAGGGCATGCTCTCCAAGACGCAATGAATGAGCCTCTGTTTCGCTGGCGCACCCGCTTGGCAATTGCAGTAGGGGTAGGGCAGAAGGTCGGTTCATTTCTACTCTTTGCCGCTCCCTTTCTCTCGTTGGCAAGTCGCACCCCCCTGGTTGGCCTGATCTCTGTGGTGGCTGCTTCATGGTGATGGGATTGGGACTTGTGGTTCAGTTGGTAACCCTGCCGGTGGAGTGGGATGCCAGTTTTAATAAGGCGCTGCCGTTACTCAAAGACGGCTATCTCGAAGAGCACCAGATCCGGCCTACTGAACGTATACTGCGTGCTGCTGCACTCACCTATGTCGCAGGATCACTGGCGGGACTACTCAATTTCTGGCGATGGATGCAGGTTCTACGACGCTGATTTTTAATTTTCGTCTTTCAAGTTTCAACCGGCAACCCCTCCAGTTTCCACTCTGGAAGTCCACCATCCAAACGTCGGGCTGTCATACCTTTGCTCCGCAGTTTGGATACGGCATCGAAGGCCAGTACACAGTGTGGACCACGACAGTAGGCAACGATCTCATGATCGGGGTTCAACTGATCCAGATGTTTCTCAAGTTCATCCAGCGGAATATTAATCGCACCGGGGAGGTGCCCGGAGGCATACTCTTCCGGTGGTCGCACATCCAATACCGTTACCAGGCCATCTCTGACCCTCTCAAGCAATTTTCCGGCAGGTAAGGGTTCCAGACTGTCTTTAACTGTAAGGTAATCATCAACGAGACGACCGACATCGGCAATATGTCGCTCAGCCACTTCTCTTAAGGAGCCAAGCAGAGCCAACACGTCATCCCCATTTAACTGGTAATAGACCTTGTGACCCTCCTTGCGGTTGGTCACCAATCCTGCCTGCCTAAGCTGCTGCAGATGTTGTGATGTATTGGCCACAGTGAGGCCTGAGACTTGAGCCAAGGAATCTACACTACGTTCGCCTTGAGCCAGAAATTCAAGCAACTCCAGCCGATTACCGTTGCTCATCGCCTTGGCTACTCGGGCAAATTGACTAAATAGCGCCTGCTTAAAGTTACCGGTTGACATACTGACCCACCTAGCTAAACTCTAGTTATTCAATAGATCTATTGAATTCATGATTATAGGAGTAATTGTAGCAGAAACAGATCGACTGACTAGGGCCTTTAATCACTCAAGCCAGTGGTTGGGAAAACAGTCGTCTTGATTAGCACGGATGCTCAGCCAGGATGCCAAGGCGGTGGGCTCAGCTTGTAGGAGTGCTTTCTTGAAGCGCGATGAACAATCGCACCATGACACACTTTTCATCGCGGTTCGAGAAACCGCTCCTACAGGGGATGTCACAAGGATAGCCAATGCCAGCTGAATTTTCGTGCTAATCAAGACAGTCGTTGTGAGTGGAGTAAGTTATGAATATTTTGATCATATTAAATGACCCCCCATATGGTACCGAGCGTAGCTATAACGGCCTGCGCCTGGCCAAGACACTGATTGATACAAAGTCGAAAGTCAGTCTGTTTTTGATGGCCGATGCTGTGGCCTGTGCAAAAAGTGGACAGAAGGTCCCTCAGGGATTCTACAACATAGAACTGATGATCAACTCCATCATACGCAGAGGTGAGGTACTGCTCTGTGGTGCCTGCATGGACGCTCGTGGCTTGTCCGACGATGACATTGTGCAAGGTGCACAGCGCAGTACCATGAAGGAACTGGGTGAACGTACGCTGGCAGCCGATAAAGTGCTGGTGTTCTAGGGCCTGTTAACAAATCATGACCGATAGCCTTGCATACAGTGCCCGGGCCAATGGAGCGACCTGTCAGGATACTCTGCCCGGGCGCTATCCCTGGTGGGTTATGGTCATCGCTATGGCCGCCTTTACCCTGGCATTTGGCGGTTGGCTCAACGAGTCCTGGCTCTATCTGTTCGATAGCCCTATCTGGCTCAATCGTTATACCGAATATGCCATTATCCTTGGATTTGGCATCTGGCGTATTCGTGCTGAACAGAATCCCTATACCCGCAAACGGCTGATTATTCTGGTGTCGGTGGTCACCGGTTTCTGGTGGCTGATCCCATGGCTCACGCCAATGTTCGAACCTTATGCCGGTTATGTCTGGAGTCAGCCGGTCTTTCCGGCGCTCCACACTCCAGGCACCATCACCTTCTTTCTTGCTCTGCTGCTGGTGTTTCTTTTTGGGCGTCGTGTGATCTGTGGTTTTGGCTGTCCCTGTGTCGGCATCCGGGAGACCGTGGGTTTTCCGTTCCGCCGTTTCTCCCTGCGCGGTGATTGGGCCTGGCGGTTACGCCATACCAAGTGGCTGTTCTTCTTCTGGTATATCGGTGTGATGGTGGCTACCCAGTTCCCACCCAATGCCTGGACCGCAACCCTGGTTGGACTCTTTGGAATGGTTGTAGGGCTGACCTATTTTGGCAGCTTTTTTATTATTCCGGTCACAGGCAACCGCTTCTACTGCCGCTACCTCTGTCCCTTTGGTGCCACCTTTGGCCTGCTCAATCATGCTGGTTTCTACGGCATTAAGATGGATACCAAACAGTGCATCGACTGCCAACGCTGCGAGCAGGCATGCGATATGGGTATCCCTGTGTGGCGGCAGGGCAAGGCGGCAGGAGAGGTTACCGGCATTGAAGACTGTATGGGCTGTGCCCGCTGTGTCATCTCCTGTCCCACTGATGCGCTGGCCATTCATGACGTGCGTAACTTGTTTCGTCCTCATCTGCGGCAGGATGCCGGACATCTGCTCAAGCGGGAATCGAAGATCTCAGTACCGCGAACGGAAGCCCCACACCGTCCTACTGCGATACGTTTGCAAGATTGGAATGATGCGGAAGAGCTCATCTCCCCGGAAACACTACAGGTTCAGGCTCAACGCTGCCTTGATTGTGGCGTGCCCGGGTGCCGCAATGCCTGCCCACTGGGCAATTTCATACCTGACTGGTTGGAAGCTGCCGCTAACGGCGATTGGAAAGTTGCCGGGGATTTGGTGCATGAAACTTCACCACTGCCCGAGGTGTGCGGACGGATCTGCCCGCAACACCGTCTCTGTGAAGGGGCCTGCACACGCAGCCGGATGGAGGGTGCCGTCACCATTGGTGCGGTGGAGCGAACAGTGGCGGAGTACGCTTTGAGTGCCGGATGGCGACCGGAGAAACCCCGGTGCCGTATCCAGCGTAAAGTCGCTATTATTGGAGCCGGGCCAGCCGGCTTGAGCTGTGCAGATCGCCTCAATCAAGCAGGCGTGGAAGTTATCGTATTTGACCGGTCTGGCAAAATCGGTGGTTTGCTACAGAGCGGTGTCCCTTCATTCAAGCTGGACAAGGCGCTGTTGTCTCGCCGACAGACCCTGCTTGAGCAGGCGGGTATACGGTTTGCCCTCGGCGAGCCGGTGGATGATCTGATGCTGACCCGCTTATTGGAAGAGAGTGATGCCGTCTTTCTCGGATTGGGTGCTCAGAAACCACACGCTATTGAATTGCCCGGAATGATCCTCCGGGTGTGGTGCAGGCACTTGGCTGGTTGGAAAGAGTCAATGCCGGTGAGAGAGAGTCATTATCCGGCAAACAGGTAGTGGTTATCGGCGGTGGCGATACGCTATGGACTGTGCCCGTGCTGCACTTCGCCTGGGCGCAGGAGTTATCGTCGCTTATCGTGGCATGGAGGAGTGTCTACGTGCCTCCCCCAATGAGATCACTCTGGCTCGTGAGGAGGGTGCTGAATTTCTGTTTGAACATATCCCGCTCGAATGTAAGGGGGTGGGATCTGTTCGAGAGGTGAGCTTCAAAACACCGCAGGAGACTGTATTCGTTGAAACTGACCGAGTGATTCTTGCCCTCGGGCAGCAAGCCGACCCACCGGCATGGCTTGGGAACTTCGGCATAATCACAGAGCAGGATGGTCGTATTCGTGTCGATGCCCAAGGTCTCACTTCCCATCCAAGATCTGGCGGGTGGTGACAATACCCTGGGACCTAATCTGGCTGTCAACGCCATGGCCGCTGGTCGAACAGCAGCTGAAGGGGTATTGGCCGGTTTCAGTTCTGGATTAAAGTTGAGAAAGGGCGCATGAGACAACTTATCTCTCTTATTCTCATACTCCTTTTGCCACTGCCCGTCGTAGCAAGCCACGGCCTGGCGGGTTTTGATATCTGCGAGGTAAACAGAGACACATTGCCTCCCGGGCTAACTATTGAAATGCTTCCCAAGCCTAAATCGTCAGGTGCGGCACTGCTGCAGCAATACTGTACCCAATGCCACAATCTGCCGGGGCCTGATCGTCATACAGCGGCCGAGTGGCGTGATGTGACATCCAACATGTTTCTGTTGATGGATGTTTCGCACCGTTTCGGTGGATTAATGGGCAAGGTGGAGATCATGTCAAAAGAGGAGCAGGGAGTAGTGTTGGCCTACCTGGAGCAGCATGCAGTGAATACGGTAGATCAAATAGACCTTACCACTGCGCCTTCTCAATCGCGGAAATCCAGCATTTGGGTTCTGCTTCCCCTCCTCTTGTTGGTGAGTTTGGGCCTGTTTCGTTGGTGGAGGCATCTCCTGAGTAATAGAAAACCATGCGTTATCGACTGATCGCTCTGATGCTGCTAATGACGGCCCTACTGGCTGTTACGGCAGGCTTTGCCTATGTAAATTGGAGCAAAGGTGGGGCAGGGGCCGGTCTCTACTCCCACTTCTGGTCACCGGACCCGGTACAGGGCTATTGGGATCCGGATAACTTCTACCAGTCGCCGGACTCAGTTCAGGGTGTGTTCGAAGGCAAGCTGTGCGTTAAATGCCATGAGGGGATCACCCCCGGTATCGTTGCCGACTGGCGCGCCAGCCGTCATGCCCAGAGTGAGGAGCCGGTTTACTGCGATGCCTGCCACGGTAACGACCATCAAAAGTTACAACTACCGACACCCGGTATGTGCGGTAGTTGCCACGACAAGCAGCACAGTGAGTTTAGGGATGAAGCCCGCTACGGCTTTCCTAGCCATGTGCTGGCGATGGAGCGGGCGGTGGATGCCAAGCACTTTGTGGACAAGCCCAAGGCCGAAGTCCAATCCTGTGTTCAGTGCCACTCAGTCGCCACCAAGTGTGACTCCTGTCATACCCGACACCGCTTCGATGCTGCCGAGGCGCGTCGCCCCGAGGCCTGTATTACCTGTCATTCCGGGCCTCCCCACCCGGATGATGAGACCTACTTTGCCTCCGCTCATGGCAAACTCTACCTGGCTGAAGGCAGTGACTGGGACTGGTCAAAACCGCTGACCAAGGGTAACTACAAAGCGCCTACCTGCGCCTACTGCCATATGGAGAATGGCCGCCATCAGGTGGCCGATAAGTCGTTGTGGAAATTCGGCCTGCGTGAGATCAATCCTCAAACGTCAAAGAACAAGGTGCTACGCAAGCGCTGGATCAAGCTCTGCAGCGATTGTCACAAAGAGGAGGAGGCCAGTCAGTGTTGAGTGAACTCGATCAGGAACGTAAAAGAGCCTGGAAAAAACTCTATGAGGCAGAGGGCATCCTCAAAGATCTGCGCAGTGACAGCCTACTTAGCCCCGCAGCCGGTGAGCGCCCCCCTTACCCCATGGATTGGCTCGATACGCTCTGGCCAAGAGAGCGTGTCGGTTTCTTTGAGGGTCAAGCATCGGCTTTCTATAACGTCTCAGCCATCGAGCGTGACTACTTTGAAATGTGGTACTTCGACAATCTGGGGGCGTACAAATCGGCCGCCCATGGTAACCAGGCCGGGGTTGAGTCCGGGCACCGGAAAATGGCTGCCTCACTGAGTCGCATCGAAACCAAAGCCGGTGAACTGCGCCGGCGTCCCAAAGCAGAACAGAAGACAGAAACCACATCTCAGCCTTTGGATGAACTCTGGAAGCAGGGTGCGTACACAGACCACAACCGGGAGCACAATTGATGCTAAAGGAACGGGCAGGGCCTATTGGTCTGCTGTTAGGCATACTCTGTCTGGCAGCTGATTTTGCCTTGGCGGTCGAGGCTGTTCCTGCGGGACCATTTACAGAGACCGAGTGCATCACTTGTCACACAGAGATAGACCCTGAGCTGATCAGACAGTGGCGTGAGGGACCTCACTCTGATGCATCCGGGATTAAATGCAGCAGCTGTCATGGTGATCTTCACGCAGGCGCGGCTATAAGGGCAAGGAAAGATCAAAGTTGTAGCAGATGTCATGAAGGCCCCGTCAGCCACAGTTACACCACCTCTAAACATGGCGTCATCAACCGCCTAGAAGGGGCCAAGAGAGATTGGCGGCAACCGTTGAAACGTGGTCACTACCGTGCCCCCGGTTGCAGCTACTGCCATCTCCATAACAGTGATCATGGTGACACAATGGCACCTGAACGCGGCCCTGAAGTAAGGCAATGGATCTGCGCTGAATGCCACAGCCCCCGCTATGTCCGTGAACTGTTCGACAATGGAAAACGCCAAATATCAATTGCCGATCTCAAAGTAACAGAGGGCGAGGCACTGATTTTCGCAGCAGCAGAGCGGACGATTGACAGGCTATCTACACTACGTGAAAGCCTTATCCAGCACCGGACAAATGTCCTCCTTGGCGTAGGCCATCAATCACCGGATTACCAGTGGTGGCACGGCCAGCCGGCAATGGACGGTGATCTTATAAGAATTCGTGATGCCATTAGTGAGTCATATCGCAGGAAGGCATCAAGCGAATCAAATCCCGCAGGCGATAAATGATAGATATCAAGGAATCAGGCGAGCACAGTTAACTGGTTAGTATTTGTTATAGCGTCCTAGGGCCTGTTAACACTATGCGAATATCCATCGCCGGTGGCCATTTTTTTGCGGGACAATGTGCACTGAGGGTGGTTTACCGGTTTACCTGTGTACCCTGTGTACCTGTGTACCTGTTCAGATGTTGCCGTGGGGGTAGGGTAGAAGTTGGGCTCATTTATCAGCTGCATATCCCTGGTTTGAGCGGTTGCAAGCAGATTTTTGAAATTCACCTATACTTTTGTGGTTATAACCATCAAAAGCTGATACTGGACAGATCAGTAATTGACTGGGGAATACCAGTGCCGCTAGCTGCCATCAATTGAAGCCCACGGAGAGGCTTTTTATCCATGGTATTTTTAGTCAATCTATATCACTAATAATAATTCATGGATAGACCAAACAAAGCCCACACCTTCATTACGGCAGCCATTATGACGATGGCGCTGCTTATTACCCTTCTTGTTTCTCAAACAACTTGGCACGCGCTGGAAGAGTATCGCTCTGCTTCAGATAGCGCAGTGGCCGGCGAAATTTCAATTCACTTGGTACGTGCATCAGGTACCCAGGCATTGGAACGTGGCTTTACATCGGGGGTTCTGGCCTCTAGAACTCTTCCAGATGCACAACTGGTAGAAATAATTCAGCAATTACGCCAGTCTGGTGATGAACATCAGAAAAAAGCCTTTGCCCTAGCCCAAAAGTTTATAGAAAAACACCCCGATGATTTCGCACTGAAAGTAGGCCTGCAACATGAGGTCGATGCCGAAAACTCACTACGTGAGGCCCGCAAACTCGTGGACCGCCAGTTTAATGGTGAGCGACAACTCATTACTCCACAGGAGTGGTTTAATGAGATGACATATATGATTGGCCATAACAAACACTTTCGCGATGCGCTCTCCAGCAGCGTACTTGAAGCCCCCATCGTTTCACGACCTTACTGGACAATACGGCACTGGGCATGGCGGATTAGTGAAAATGCAGGACGGGAACGCGGTACATTGGCGATCAATGTAGCGGGCAATAGCCCGCTCTCCCGTGACACCCTCGAACAACTCAACGGCTTCCGTGCCATTGTTGAGCATGAACTCGAGATGCTCTCCAGTACCAAGATGGAGTCCAGCGTGGATGGCCGCTTGGTGAGGGCGATCGAAGAGATGGAAGCATTGTTTTTCGAAGAATATGAGACGACTCGCGGAAGTGTATATGCAGCAGGAGATACGGGCGATTACCCGCTATCCCGCGACCAGTGGCTGGCGACAGCCACTACCGCTATCAATAGTATTCTCAATGTATCAGAGGTAAGTTCCCAAATAATTCACGAAGTAGTCATTTCTACCCGGGAAAGCAAGTTATTGATAACAAAACTGTATCTGCTCCTACTTGGATTCACGATTGTATTGGTAGTTCTGGCAATCCGCAAAGTAAAGCAGAGTGCCAAAGCATTGGTTCAATCGAAGGAGTTTGCTGAAAAAACCGCCGAGGTGCTGGAAACAGAGGTTAATGAACGTAGATATCTTGAACAGTCCCTACGCTCCAGTCAGGAAGGTTTCAGAAGCCTGGTGATGCAGAACCCGACGGGCATTGTTGTAGTGAACTCTGTCGGGGAGGGTCTATTCAGTAACTTGGCAGCTCAAAAAATGCTGAAACGAACAGAAGAACAGTTCAAGACAGAAGGAATTCAAATACCTTGTTGATCGGGTGTCAGCGCGAGGTGAATATAATCTGTGCTGACGGTAGTCAAGGAAAAGCTGAGGCACGTATAAGTGAAACAGTGTGGAATGATTCACCCTCAACTTTAATATTACTTAATGATATTAGTGAGCGCAAAGCGGCACAAAATGAAATTGAACACATTTCATATCACGATGCACTTACAGGATTACCCAATCGTCTGCTTTTCAGTGATAGGGTAAAGCACGCCGTGGCTCGGGCGAAACGTGATAAAACCATGCTGGCGTTACTCTTTGTTGATATTGATGACTTCAAGGTCATTAACGATACTCTGGGTTGCGCTGTAGGTGATGAACTGTTACGCCAAGTGGCATCCAGGTTATCCGATTGTGTACGTGAGGAGGATACTGTTGCACGGATGGGTGGTGATGAGTATGCGATTCTTCTTGAGAGCGTAAAACACCTCGACCATGTAAAGGCGGTATCTGAAAAGATAGAGACCACATCATCAGGCAGTTCGATATATCCGATCACAAACAGCACCTCAGTGTGTGCATCGGCAGCAGTGTCTTTCCAGTAGATACAGAAGATCCGGATACATTGATCCGTCAGGCACATGCAGCGATGTTCCATGCCAAGGAGGAGGGGCGGGGAAAGACTAGGTCATACATAGAGGATATGAGTCTCCGGTTTTCATTACGTCTCCAGTTGGAAAATCGTTTGCGCAAGGCGGTAGAGAACGAAGAGTTTGTTCTACACTACCAGCCTCAGGTAAATCTTCATGATAACCGGATTATCGGAGTAGAAGCGTTACTGCGGTGGCAATGTCCCGAACGTGGGCTGGTATACCCTGTAGAGTTTGTATCCACTTTGGAAGAGACGGGCTTGATTGTATCTGTGGGAAGATGGGTGCTTCACACTGCTTGCAGTCAAAACAAGCGATGGCAGGATGCCGGGCTGGATCACATAACGATGGCAGTTAATGTTTCACCCATCCAGTTTAGTTCACACCAAATGACAGATACCATCATAGAAGTCCTGGCTGAAACAGGCCTGCCGCCATGCTCTCTTGAACTGGAGATTACAGAGAACGCTTTGATGAATCACCCTGCGCATTGTGCTTTCATGCTTAGAGAGTTGAAGGTCCTTGGAGTAAATACCTCTATTGATGATTTCGGAACGGGCTACTCATCACTCAGTTATCTCAAAAGATTCCCGGTCTCCAAGCTGAAGATAGACAGATCTTTCATTACCGATCTCCCTCATGATGCAAATGATGCATCGATAACCAAGGCGATTTTGGGGCTTGGAAACAGCCTCCAGCTTGATGTGCTGGCTGAGGGGGTTGAAACAAAAGCACAGCTGAAATTTTTGAAGAAACATGGTTGCGAGGAGGTTCAGGGATACTATTTTAGTCGACCAATCCCGGCAGATGAGTTGACAATACTCCTGGAAAAACAATCAAGTGAGAGCGTCGTTATTTGATTGTTGCCTGAATTTTAAAACTTGCGTAATTTTAAAGATCAGGGCAGACGTTGATTCTAGCGGTTTATGACAATCAGCCCTAACCCGCATTTCTCACCATGGTGATGAGAAATACGGGCTGAGCTCAGTAGCCTTCAATGACTTATTCAGTCGGCAGACTCCAGAGCATCCAGGTAACGCTCCGCATCCAGTGCAGCCATACAGCCGGTGCCGGCGGAGGTGATAGCCTGACGATAGACGTGATCGGTCACATCACCGGCGGCAAAAATACCCTCGATACTGGTCTGGGTTGCTTTACCCTCCATGCCGCCATGAACCTTGAGGTAGCCATGCTCCATATCCAACTGATCAACAAACAGTTCAGTATTGGGCTTGTGACCGATGGCGATAAAGACGCCCATCAGGTCGATCTCTTTGGTTGAACCATCTTTGACATTCTTGACCCGTATGCCTGTAACACCGGAGTCATCACCCAGCACCTCGTCGAGGACACTGTCCAATTCGAGGGTGACATTTCCTGTTTCACTCTTCTGTCTCAACTGGCCTGAGAGAATCTTCTCGGAGCGGAACTGATCACGACGATGTACAACGATCACCTCTTCGGCGATGTTGGCGAGGTAGAGCGCCTCTTCCACAGCGGTGTTGCCGCCACCGATGACGGCTACTTTCTGGTTACGATAGAAGAATCCGTCACAAGTGGCGCAGGCTGAAACACCCCGCCCCTTGAATGCCTCTTCTGACTCCATTCCCAGGTATTGGGCGGAGGCACCAGTACAGATGATCAGTGCATCGCAAGTGTATTCGGCTTGATCACCGGTTAGTCGAAAAGGACGCTCGGTAAGTTTGGCGGTATGGATGTGATCGAAGATCACCTCGGTATTGAATCTCTCGGCGTGCTTGAGCATACGGTCCATCAGAGCCGGCCCTTCAACACCTTCGTTGTCACCCGGCCAGTTATCGACCTCGGTGGTGGTAGTGAGCTGACCGCCCTGCTGCATTCCAGTGATAAGAACAGGATTCATGTTGGCACGTGCTGCATAAACGGCGGCGGTGTATCCGGCAGGGCCGGAACCGAGAATTAACAGAGGGCAATGCTTGGTTTCGCTCATGTATAATCACTCCACATATAGAACGGTTGGTTAGTGCCATTCGACGGTATCTCTTGTCGCTCTCTCCGCTGCTTAATCACCACATGCTATAGGCGGGTGCTGGCGCCTAATAGGCCGCAGAGAAGGTCTGTTGGGAGAGCTGCTGTTATGCGTCGAAAGTAGCCACAGTTTCAAATAGCCCAGATACTACGTAATGTGACGCGGGGGGTAAAGCAGTCCATTCGGATGATTTCTCTGCCTGGGGTATGGCATGATACCTTTTAGTTTTATGAAATTAGACTAAGTTAGTAAGCTAACTATATAATTTAAAATCTTTTTTAATGGAGACCAGAGTGGCTCAAGCCAGTCGTACAGATCAGATATCGGAACAGCCACACGCCCTGGCCAAGCGGCGATTGCGTGAAGGCGCGTTGCTGTTACTTATCGCCGTTGTGGCCTATCTGATGCTTTCTCTGGTCACCTACTCAGCGGGCGATCCAGGCTGGTCCTATTCCGGACCAAGAACCCATGCAATAAACGCGGGTGGGCCGGTGGGTGCGTGGTTTTCCGATGTATTTCTCAATCTGTTCGGACTTCTTGGTTATCTTTTTCCCATAATGGTCGGCTGGGTGGGCTGGGTGGTTCTAAAAGAGCCCGATCAGGACCAAACCGCCAATGCCCACCTTTTGGCGCTACGCTGGGTTGGTTTTTTCTTGACCCTGGCTGCCGGTAGTACTCTGGCTGCTATTCACCTCTCCCATATCGCCTTGCCCTTGCCTGATGGTACGGGGGCGGGAGGTATATTGGGAGGATTCCTTCAGCACAGCCTGCTTCCGGTACTCAACTCCGCCGGTACCACTCTGCTTACTCTTGCGCTGGTGCTCTCGGGCTTTACCCTTTTTACCGGCATCTCCTGGCTGGCGGTGATGGATCGCATAGGTGGAGTGGTGATTGCGATCTTTCGCTCTGTCGGCCATGCCCGTGCAAGAATTGTCGAGTCACGCCGGACACGGGAGCTAAAAAAGCAGCGAAGCGAAACACTCAAGGCAGATAAGAAGAAGAGGGCAAAGCGCACACCACCAAAAATCGAACCGGTGATGCACGAAGTGAAGGTCAGTGACCGAGTAGAGAAAGAGCGCCAAGTGCCTCTGTTCGTCCCCGATGCCGATGAGGGTGGGATGCCACCGCTGGCGCTGCTGGATGATGCCAAGCACAGTGGCATGGGCTACTCCAATGAGGCTCTAGAGGCGATCTCACGTAAGGTCGAAATCAAGCTCAAGGATTTTGGTGTCGAAGCCGAAGTCGTGGCGGTGTTGCCCGGCCCGGTGATTACCTTGTTTGAACTGCGACTTTCGCCAGGAACCAAGGCGAGCAAGGTGACCAATTTAGCCAGGGATCTGGCCAGAGCACTCTCCACCATCAGTGTCCGGGTGGTAGAGGTGATTCCGGGTAAATCGGTAATTGGTATTGAGATACCCAACGAGCACCGGGAGATGGTCTTTCTCAGTGAGGTGCTACGCTCGGAAGCCTACGATGTGGCCAAGTCGCCCCTCACCCTGGCTTTGGGCAAGGATATCTCCGGTAATCCTTCGGTGGCGGATCTCGGCAAGATGCCCCACGTCCTGGTCGCAGGCACCACCGGTTCCGGTAAATCGGTCGCCATCAATGCCATGATCCTCAGTCTGCTCTATAAGTCGACCCCACAGGAGGTGCGGCTGATTATGGTAGACCCGAAGATGCTGGAGCTTTCGGTCTACGAGGGGATTCCACACCTGCTGACGCCGGTAGTCACCGACATGAAGGAGGCGGCGAACGCGCTGCGCTGGTGTGTCGGTGAGATGGAACGACGTTACCGTCTGATGTCGGCTCTGGGGGTGCGCAATATCGCCGGCTTCAATAAAAAAGTTACCGAAGCTGCGAAGCGTGGAGAGCCGATAGCCGATCCACTGTTTCAGCTTGATCCTCTGGCTGAGGAGCAAGAGGTTCCGGAGCTTAACTCACTGCCTATATCGTCGTGGTGATAGATGAGCTGGCGGATATGATGATGGTGGTGGGCAAAAAGGTGGAGGAGCTGATTGCGCGTCTGGCACAGAAAGCACGCGCATCCGGTATTCATCTGCTATTGGCCACCCAGCGTCCCTCTGTCGATGTTATTACCGGCCTGATCAAGGCCAATATCCCGACTCGCATCGCCTTCCAGGTGTCATCACGTATCGATTCGCGCACTATTCTCGACCAGATGGGTGCGGAACATCTGTTGGGTAACGGCGACATGCTCTATATGCCTCCCGGGGGAAACATTCCTCAGCGGATACACGGCGCCTTTGTTGACGACAACGAGGTGCACCGGGTGGTGAGTTATCTAAAGCAGACAGGTGAGCCTGATTATATCGAATCCGTGGTGCAGGAACCTTTGGAGGCAATTCCCGGTCTATCTGGAGAGAGCGCCGACGTTGAAGATGCCGATCCACTCTATGATGAGGCTGTGCAAATTGTTACCGAGTCCCGTCGTGCTTCCATCTCCGGTGTGCAGCGACGCCTTAAAATCGGCTATAACAGGGCGGCCCGACTGATCGAGGAGATGGAGCGTACCGGGATTGTCACACCGGCCCAGAGCAATGGTAATCGTGAGGTGCTGGCTCCACCTCCACCTGAGATTTGAATATGTGTAGTCATTTTTTCTACAAGTTGTCGGCTGTGGCCGCAGCACTGCTCTTCTCGATCTCCGCTGTAGCGGCGAACGGTGTCGAGCAGATGAACTATTTCCTTACCCAGGTGACCAGCCTGCAGGCGGGCTTTGAGCAGACGGTGCTAAGTGCCGACCAGCAGCAGGCGATTCGATCACAAGGCAACTTCTATCTACAGCAACCGGGGAAGTTCCGTTGGGACTATACCGAGCCGGAGCCTCAGCAGATCATTGCCGACGGCAGGCAGGTATGGCTGGTCGATCCTGAACTGGAACAGGTGAGCGTACAGTCACAACGCACTGCATTAAAAGGGACACCGGCTATGCTGCTGGTCAGTGGTGAGCCGGTAGATAACCATTTTGAGGTGATTGATATAGCAATAGCCAAGGATTTGCCTGGGTCGAGTTGATACCAAAGGAAGAGGAGAGCCAGTTTACCCGAATTCTTCTGGCATTCTCGAATAATGAGATGCAGCGTATGGAGATGGCCGACAAGTTTGGTCAGGTTACCCGTTTTCAATTCTTCGATATCAAACACAATCCCCAGTTCAAGAGCCGCTTTTTTCTCTACCAACCGCCGCTCTTTTTTGACCGCTATAATCAGTAGGGAGACTCTGATCAAGTCATGATTGCTTTACGCTGGCTAAAATCGCCCCAATTCGCTTCGAAGATCGCAGCAATAGA
>MOXG01000014.1_pt1 | contig 45234 bp, 43 predicted proteins | sample 1471191 | NCBI WGS metagenome assembly MOXG01 (sample SAMN05806437, study PRJNA327811) | mollusc metagenome | isolation source: Phylotype C (NB3) bacterial symbionts from gill | host: Thyasira cf. gouldii | place: Canada: Bonne Bay, Newfoundland | collected 2010-08-19
GCATCTGAGGCTATTATGGTTGCCCGTGGTGACTTGGGTGTTGAGATCGGTGATGCCGAGTTGCCGGCGGTACAGAAACGGTTGATCAAGCGTGCCCGTTCAATGAATAAAGTGGTGATTACCGCGACCCAGATGATGGAGTCAATGATCGAGCACCCGATGCCCACTCGTGCCGAGGTGTTTGATGTTGCCAATGCGGTGCTTGATGGTACCGATGCGGTGATGCTTTCGGCTGAGACTGCTGCCGGAAAATATCCGGTAAAAGCCGTTGCTGCGATGGGGCGTGTCTGCCTGGAGGCGGAAAAACAGAGTAAGGTGACCCACTCTCACCATCGGCTCAATTCTGTGTTCGGCCGTGTCGATGAGTCGATTGCGATGGCCTCAATGTACACGGCGAATCACCTCGGAGTGGCGGCTATTGCCGCTCTGACTGAGTCTGGTTCAACACCGCAATGGATGTCGCGCATAAGCTCGAGCATACCGATTTTTGCACTTACGGAACACGTAGCAACCCGCCGCAAGGTGACCTTGCTGCGAGGCGTTTATCCGATAAGGTTCCACTTTGAGGAGGACGATGCTTTTGGCTGCGATAGCCAAAAGGCGAATGAAGTTATCATAGATGACCTGTTACGCCGCGGTCTGGTGTGCAAGGGTGACCTGATGATTATCACCAAAGGTGATCTCAATGGTGTCGAGGGTGGCACTAATGTGATGAAGATTCTGCGTGTCGGTGAACACAGTCTGCCGGAGCCGAACACTGAGTAAATTACAGGTGGGTGCTGATAGCAGTATCCCACCGCAAATTATCTGAAATTAAAGAGAAAAGGAGAATACCATGGCCCTTATTTCCCTACGTCAGCTTCTTGATCATGCTGCAGAGCATGGTTATGGTCTGCCTGCCTTTAACGTTAACAACATGGAGCAGGTTCAGGCCATCATGAAGGCGGCCGACGCAGTCAACAGCCCGGTAATTCTACAGGGCTCAGCGGGTGCACGCTCCTATGCTGGTGAACCGTTCCTGCGTCATCTGATCGAGGCCGCGATTGAGAGCTATCCTCATATCCCGGTCTGCATGCACCAGGATCACGGTGCTTCACCCGCGATCTGCCTACGTTCTATCCAGTCCGGTTTCAGCTCTGTCATGATGGACGGTTCTCTGGAGGCTGATGGTAAGACTCCTTCCTCCTTTGAGTACAATGTCGACGTGACCCGTAACGTTGTTGATATGGCTCATGCCGGCGGTGTATCCGTTGAGGGCGAGTTGGGTTGCCTGGGCTCACTGGAGACCGGTGAGATGGGTGAGGAAGATGGCCACGGTGCCGTAGGCAAGCTGGATATGGATCAGCTGCTGACCGACCCCAACGAAGCTGCTGAGTTCGTTAAGGCTACCGGTGTTGATGCCTTGGCCATCGCTATCGGTACCTCTCATGGTGCTTACAAGTTTACTCAGGAGCCTACCGGTAAGGTTCTGCGTATTGATCGTGTGAAAGAGATCCACGAGCGTATTCCTAGTGTTCACCTGGTAATGCACGGCTCCTCGTCCGTACCCCAGGACTGGCTGAAGATCATCAACGATTTCGGTGGTGATATGGCTCAGACCTATGGTGTACCGGTCGATGAGGTTGTCGAAGGCATCAAGTCTGGTGTGCGCAAGGTCAATATCGATACCGACCTGCGTATGGCCTCTACCGGTTCCGTTCGTCGTCACCTGGAAGAGAACAAGAGCAACTTCGATCCTCGCAAGTTCCTCAAAGAAGCCACCAACGCGATGTCAGAAATCTGTAAGAATCGCTACGAGGCGTTCGGTTCTGCAGGTATGGCAGACAAGATGACTGCTATCTCTATAGAGGCGATGCAGGACCGTTACGCCACTGGTGAGCTGGACCCCAAGGTCAACTAATCCAACAGCAGGAAACGAATGGAGGGGTGCCTCGGCGCCCCTCTATCACAGGAGTAATAGCCCGCTGAGGTAGTGGGCGAGACGCAAGCGAACTCTTTTGCAGTGAAGCGGAAAAATGGACAGTTTTTCGTTGACTCAAAGGCGTTGTCTGCGTATTATTCCGGCCTCTTCGCTGAAAGGCGAAGACCCATACACGGGGTATGCGCAGTCTGGTAGCGCGCCTGCTTTGGGAGCAGGATGTCGGGAGTTCGAATCTCTCTACCCCGACCAATTTATCATCTGCGCCCGTAGCTCATTTGGATAGAGCATCGGCCTTCTAAGCGAGGGTAGCAGGTTCGAATCCTGCCGGGCGTGCCAGGTTAGGTTCAAAAAGTTCGACGGTGGGTATAGCTCAGTTGGTAGAGCCCCGGATTGTGATTCCGGTCGTCGTGGGTTCGAGTCCCATTATCCACCCCACTTTTACAGATTGGGCCATTAGCTCAGCTGGTAGAGCAGTGGACTCTTAATCCATTGGTCGAAGGTTCGAATCCTTCATGGCCCACCAGCATAATCAAGCACTTACGATTCGCGTAGGTGCTTTTTTTTGCTTTATGGAAGCGCTATGGAAGCAAAAGAAGTGTTCCCGTCAAACTCCTTTTCTCCGTCTCAAGCCTGATTTTCAATCAGCGGGGCGGTGGTTCACCTTCTCTTGCTGTCACCAATAAAGTAAATAATTAAGATAGCGATGCCAGTAAAAAATCATTAATATCTTGTGTAGACAGCTTTGCTTATATCCAAGGAGTAACTGGTTAACAATCAAGTGGCTGCAGGTAAACGCGTAGGGTCTCAAGTCGGTCTCGTTGGTCGAAGTGACCTGATGCGTGTCCAGGTGGAGAAAATCCTCTCAGAGCCTCGCTTTGTCGGCGTGATTTACGGTTCCTCTGGTGTTGGTAAGACTGTTTTTGCTCGCCACCTCCTCAATGTGCTAAATAGCGATGATCATCCGGATGTTAGCGCAGTGTGTTTCGAGATTGAGGCGGCTCAAGCAGCTGAAGAATCTTTTCTGTTTCTTTATGATCATATATTCGACACAGTTCGGCCTCGTGGAGTAGCCCGAGTCAGGCAGGCCTTGAACCAAAACCCGGTTGCTAAGGGTGTGAAAATCGCTACAGGGTTCGTGAAAGACTTGTTGGCTAAACATGCGGGAGAGCTGACACATACTGTTGACGCCTTGAGCGATATAGCTGTTGATTCTGCCAGTTTAATATCACAGAAAAAGTTGCATAGTCAGGTAGAGGGCTCAAACTATTCTAAGTTGATAGATGCCATCGAGGCAGCGGCAAAATGCTCACCTAGAACATTTGTTTTGGTACTTGACGGAATGGAACGGGCATCTGAAGCAACCATTACATTAATCGACAGCATGTCCCGTCGTCTACCGAAAAACATTCGCCTTCAGTTAATTATCAATTCGGAGGATCCGGCATTTATCAGCAGTGATTTTGTGGCGTTGAAATCAAGACTCCAGCATCTGTGTGCGAACGGAATTATAGAGCTTCCAGGCCTGACAGCAGATGATATTGTCGAGTGGAAGCGACTAAGTACCGGGATTCAGATATCAACCAAGCTTGCTGAGGAGGTGTGCGCTGCTTCAAATGGTCGTCCAATTCTTCTGAAGCCTTGGATCGATTCAGAAGATGAAGACCTTATGCGGATCGAGTCTGAGTGGGGGCGATTTTACGGCTATTACGACGAGCATTTTAATACTCTAAGCAGTGAGGCGAAGGCAGTAGGTCGACTTCTTGCAGTCGCTCACCCTCACGCGATCGAGCTCGGGTGGCTGCAGTCGGCGGTAGAACTCACTCATGGTGAAGTGGCTGCTGCAATTGATGCCTTGGATCGAAATGGCTTTTGTGAAGAAGGCCCAAAAGGCTTTCGTTGCAAACATGCACTCATTGCCATGTTCCTAACATCAAAAATGGGTCAGTCCTTGAATAAGGAATACAAACAAAGGCTCTTCAATGTTCTCAGTAAGGTATTCGGCCGATTTGGACAGGCTTTTGCACCATCGCGTCTCGATGCCTTAACCGCTGATGTGGTCACGGTGTCCGCTGGTGCTGATGGGCTTCGTTTCTTACTTACATTTGCCCAGCAGGTGTTAAAACTCGGAGCGTATAAGCAGGCGCAAGCGAAACTCGATGCTATTGATCATCTGTTCTCCAGTGGTTTGCCTGCGACAGATGAAGAAAGGGCTGAGGTTGAGCTACTGCGTGCTGAAGTTTTGAGTCAGCTAGGAGAGTATCACCAGACTCTGGGAATCGTGGAGGCAACGAGTTTCCTTCATATGACTGAATCAATGTTTGCCAAGTTGCACTTTGCTAAGGGGGAGGCATATTTTCGCCTTAATGAATATAGTAATGCTGTTCAGCAATTCAAACAGGTTCGTATAAAAGCGAGTGAGTGTGGTGACGTTAGTCTTTGGGCTCAGACAATAATACGTTTGGCCGGCGTTACAATGGATGTAGGCAAGTGGGCGGTAGCACGCCGAATTGGGAGTGTACTGATGGATAAGGTCTTGCCTAGGGTATCAGCTGCTGGTGATCTTTCTATGCAGTGCCACATTCTACGAACGGTTGCTCGGATACATGCCCCAACTGACCCTAGAAAAGCAGAGGTCCATATTGACCAGAGTCTCCAAATGGCAGGCAAGATCGGCTCGGATCGAGTTCTTGGAAATTGCTTATTCGCACTAGGAGAAGTGTTTCGGCACGCAGGCAGGTCTAACGAGGCTCGTGATTCATATGAGAAAGCTCTGAAGATCGCTCAGGATACAGGGAATAAAGACTTGGCTGTGTACTCTCTGCTGGGGACTCTTGTGCTTGCGCTCCTCGATGCGGATTCACACTCGTTTGAAGCGCTTGTCGAGCGCCTGAGTGACGCAATCGACTATGATGCTCCAGCAGAACAAGCTAACGTTAACCTTTTTCTAGCTATACGTGATTACCTGAATGGTGTAGAAATGTTACCCGATGCATGGGATTCGCTAAAGCTTGAATTCATGCGGTTGCGCCGACATTGGCAAATTCATCTAGTTGAATATATCAAAGAAGCTCATAATCCGACACTTGATCAAGTGTCGGCAGAAATTAGGGACTTGCAGATTGTTTTTTGAGGGAGAAATCATTGGGTATTACAGAAAAAACAATTCTTTCAACAGAATTTGGTGATATTGAGTGTTGTTATTTCCATAAAAGCGCAGATGAGTTCTGCCTTGTTTTGGTGAAAAGTCCAATGGAGGAGATTCCATTCGTAAGAATCCACTCTTCCTGCTTATTTAGTGAGACCTTCCACTCTAATGATTGCGATTGTGCTCTACAGCTTGAAGCTGCGAGAAAAGAAGTTGCACAGCGTGGTGGTGTAATTGTATACCTATTTCAGGAGGGGCGAGGTATTGGGCTAGAGGGTAAAATGCGAGCGATAGCCCTCGAGCGCTCCGAGGGGGTCGACACGGCTGAGGCATTTCATAAGCTTGGATTCAAGCCAGACCCGCGTGCTTATGATCTAGCTACGGAGGCACTTACTGCCGTAGGGATCGGTCCCAAGGTCGTTTTAGCAACAAATAACCCAAGCAAGATTGACGAAGTGGAAAAGCACGGGTTTAAAGTGTCATCACGGTTTCAGCTTGAGTACAAAACTAATCCTGAGATTGATAAATACCTTGAGATGAAGCGGCAGGCGCTCAATCACTATGAGGAGAGTTGACCAAGTCTTGGGTGGTGAGGTCTTTCGGGTGGACGACCTTGCTTGTGCAGCAGCAGCCTCGACGATAAAGCTATATAAAGCTGATGTTGAACGAACGCCTTGGCACAATCTACCATTAAGTACGCAGCTTGCCTTTAAAATCGCTTTTGTCTCCGTCTGTCATGAATTCAATTGGGATTTTATGCAGAACACTCTCGCGGAACACCTCTTAGTAGGGGATGGTGTAGATCTCGTTGATGGAGTATTGCATATAGATGCTAGGGCTCTGACCAACTGGCTAGCTGACTATCACAAGCCAGAGCGTATCCGTGCGTCCGAGAGAGCTGCATTTCTCCGAAATGTTGCTCAAAAGCTCTGTGAAAACTATGACGGGGATGCTGCGAAACTGCTTGAGGAGTCCAATTCATATATTGCAGGAAAAGATGGGTTTATCGCGCGGCTGGATATATTTGATGCATATGGCAAAGATCCCTTGCGTAAAAAATCAAATGTCCTTATTCACGACTTAGTACGTGAAAATATTGTCCGGTTTAACGATGAAGAAAATATAGCTCCAGCAATTGACTATCACATTATGCGGCTTTACTTGAGGACGGGTAGGGTGGTTCCAACGACTATTGAGGTAGTAGAAGAGTTAAAGGGAAGGCCGAGGCCTAGGTCGAGGATGGTAAGCCTCCTCCGAAAAGCTGTTTCGGAGGCATTGAGACAAACTGCATTTTTTTCCAGATTGACAGTTCCAGATGTGAACTACATTGAATGGCAACTGGGTAGGGCTATTTGCACAAAAGACTGTCCAGGTTGTCAGCCTGAGTGCTGCTCTGCAGAAATTGCGGATGATGTTCGAAGGCTATACTCTGGGCTGTGTCCATATCTTGATTTTTGTGAAGCATATGCGAATGAGGAGTGGCGCGCTCTAAGGGAGCCGGATTATAAGACTCTTTCTATTGAGTAATAGCTTTAAAAGTCCAAAAGCAAAACATGCTCCTTCAGAATCTTGGTGGGTACATATGTTTTTTGTGCAGGGCTTATTGTCCCCATGTGGCCTCTGATATGTTCAGTGCGAATCTCCGAGATATTGATCCCCGTTTCTTTCCCCATCTCGCGCATGATTTCAATAAGTGGAATCCTGATATCTTTATAGTATGAGTCCTGAACTACTAATAGGCCTCGTGCATTCTTTTTACAGACTTCACGGAGCTTGTTGAAAATTGCTTTGAGAGTATCGAAGTATTGGTAATGAAATCTGTAATAATAAGTGCCGCTAGCTTTGCTAGGATGATTGCGGATCTGCTCCAGTAAATCTCGGCATGCTGGCCCCCAGTCAGGGGATGGATCTCCATTTCCAGTCATTTTAGTTGTGCCCATCATTCGACGACGAAGTTCCTCAATCTCTGTTGGCAAGAAGCCGCTCAGAATAGAAATTTCAGGAAGGTGATTGATGATATAGTCGAGCCGGTTAAGGTATGGCGGTGATGTTATTATGCAGTCAATAGACTTATTTCGTATAACGGCATTTTGAAAGCCGCAATTCATGATGCGTGTTGATGGACCACGAATACCGGAAGGAGTTATTGAAAGGTCTTGTAACATCTTGGTGACGAATTCTTGGGTAACGGTCCTGAGTGGTGGTCTCTCTGAGATCTCGCCTTTTAGAGATTTCTTTAGCCAAACGGGGTTGGATCCACGTACCACTTTTGCTGAGCCTCTTGATGAAATGGCAATGCAAGCCAGTGCTACTATTTCTGAGTCATATTTTCCTTTCGGGTCATTGAGAAATCTATTCCAAAGTTCTCGTGGGTCGGAAAGATTAGCTGAAAGAAGTCTATTAAAGACGCACGTCGCATACTTTAAGTCGGCCTCATTAAAGAGCTCATGTGACTGAGGAGTGAAGCTGGTTAGTATCTTTCTGGAACCGGTTTTTAGGTAGGCGTGCACTTTCTTTTCATCAGCGTCAGTGGCGAGTTTGGCGCGAGTAAGTAGTGCGGAAAATGGATCTATGTCGATTCCCCAAAAAGGGACTCCCTCTTGTGCGGCAGCTAGTGCAGATGTGCCTGAGCCCACAAAGGGATCTAGAAATGTCTCTGTGCCAGATGTCTTGAGCATACGGACAGACTCTGCAGCAAATTCGTATGAAAACCCCGCATATGCATGGGCCCACCCAAACACACCATCAGAAGTACGATTGCGTATTTTAGGGGTTGGAAGCGTGCTCCAGGCCCCATTGTCCGCAAGAGGCAGCTGTACTCCTTTAGATTCGAGTGTTTTTTTCATTTAATTGGGGCTTATTTTGCTGGTTTATGATTGGTTTATTATATATGGAAGATGGCTGGGAGTCTTAAGATGGTTATATTGCCCCTGCATGGCTAGGGGCGTACAGTTATTGACAGAACTCCAAGGAGGCTGTCGCCCTCAAAATCAAAAGCATCCCATCCGGCACCACGTGGTACCGGGCATACAAGGGGACGGCCATCGATATCTACACTGGCACTCACCCTGGCTATATGAGCCGCAACAACCGGCCGTGTCGTCATCCAATCTTTCAGGGGAGTAGAATCAACCGGGTCACGCATTCCACCAGTATCAAGCGGTTCCAGAGGTGATGTACTATCAAATGACTTACTTGCCCCACGGCCTATCTCCCACTTATTCCAGCGCGTTACATAGATCACTTCATTACACTGCACCCCTACCATCCGTCCCCCGGCCTCTTCTCCGTATTTGTTCAACGGCAGTTCTCCGGTTTCTGTGTTGACCTCTTGCAGATAGGCAGGCCGCACAGGAAGAGACTCTCGCGGCACCAATGGTCCACCCATTGCCGCCACATAGGCAGCCCAATCTCCGGCGTCAGCAGCGACCCTGGCCGCTTCAAGCACCCCTTCTTCATGCCAATTCATCCGACGTAGTTCTCGCCATACCGTAACAGGCGGCCCTCCCAGCTGTTGGAATTGACGAATTCCCCAGCAACTGGCCCAGGCATCGACTCTTTCCGCACCCACTATAGGATCACCGCCGTATATGTCACAGTCCAAAGCATGACCATCAATATTTTTTGCAATGTACTTTGCGATATAGCCTGCTGCTGTACCCTTGGATTTATCAATAGCCTTGAAAGTTACCCGGTGCTTTTCTGCTCCCAATTCATTCGGTGAATCTTCCAGTGCGTAATGGCTAATGACCTCCCGTACAAGTTCACGCTCTCCTTCCGGTATAAATACAAGCATGTGCCAATGAGGGCAGCCACAATGATTCGGCTCAGCAACCCTAAACCCATAGAGGCGGATATCATGGCGGGCAAGTTTAGCCTGATCCTGGCCCACACTTTAGACAGATATTCTTGGCCCTGGCGTGGTGTCAGGTTTGGGTCAAATTTACGATTACGAAATGACCGGTGGTTTTTAATTGTGTAAGCGTGATAACGCGAGGGACAGGTCATAGTGATAAATTCACCGACATGCCCCTGATCATCGGCCACAGATTCAAACCCGGCGATTCTTACCATCAATTCTCCCCGGCGTATCGCTGGATTGGAAACAGACAAATCGGACAATTCAGCCAAGGTAAACTCCTGGCCCTCTTCATTGACGGCTATTACCTCTTCCAGCATTTTACGGTTTCGGGTTTTCTGGCCTCTTCGCTGGTATAGGGTTTCATCACTGCTATAGATACCTGCACCCTTGTGGACCAACCCAAGGTCACGCGCTGTCTTCTCCACGAGTCTACCTTGGGACTTGCGAAGCGCACGACGCCACCAATGCTCATCCTTTAGGCGCGCCAGCGCACCCTGAAAGGTAATCGTTTTATCTGCTATAGGGTCGGGAGGTACTACCCCATAGCTTGCAGCCTGCCTTAGAAGGGATGCTATAGCATCTTCTGACCAATCCCCTGACCCTATAGCATCTGAGAAACCTTTAGCCTGGCCTTTGCATAGTCGACCAATTCTGAATCGTCAGCCGCTAACCTATAGGATGATTTCGGCAAGCTATCCACTGTCCGGAGTAAAAACAGATTGGCTTCCCGTCGGTTCTGATCTTGGTAGATACCTGAATACCGCTTGATCATATTAGGGCGAAATCTGAAAGGGAGCTTGCTCAGTTTCTCACTGATCCAGATATGATCTGCAGGATTGGCAGCTAAACTGGCGGCAGCTCGCATTGAGTTCATGCTGCCTTCCCTTGGTCACTGGTGGAACGAAGAGTGATCTGGCCTTCCATCCAACCTTGCAAATCAGATAAACGGTATCGTACAGCCCTGCCACATTTGACAAATGGCGGCGGTAACATCCCGCTAGTGCGACCAGATACACGCCAGGCGCGTAAAGTGTTCCTCGAAAAGCCAATAATCTCTGAGGCTTCAGTTTCGGTAAGAAGCCTATCAACCTGTTCACTGATCATTTCTGTTTCTCTTGCTGTATGTATGTAGCCGTAAGGATGGCGAGATACAAACGCAGGAAACAGGGGGTGGGGTTTCTCTGAAAAAGGGAGAACCCTTTTTTGTGGGGCCTTATGGACCAGTTATATCTATAAATATTAGCTACTTAGGGAGCATGAAAAGGGTGGATGACTGATTCTGTTTTTAATGCCTTTACTTGTGGCGGTCTACACATAATCTGACATATCGGTGAGTTACATCAGGTAATAGTTAAGATCATGAATATCTAAAATCACCTTGAAGCGGTAACTCGGAAGTAAAATATTCGCTTCCACATTAAAACCAAAGCAGACGTTTCTAGCTTTAAAATAAAGGCGTTATTAGTACTTATAGGGACTTGCCTTTTATTCGAAAAAGACAAGTCCCACCTCACTTTTCTTTGTATATCTCTCTTAGCCTGCAGTTGCTTTACAGATCAAACGAACACTTTAAAAACTACCCATCGCTCATGTAGATTTCGTGCTCAAATATTATTTCAAGATCAGCATCTTCTTCGTCTAGTGTTTCTAGTGCAATCTGCAGTAGCAGTTGTGGGTATATACTACCAAACACATCCATAATCACTGCGTGTGAATCTATCACTGAATGTGGGTAACCATTCCCTGAGTGAGGGTTTGGTGTTGAGAATTTGGAATAATATCCAACAGAAGGGTGCAAGTAGTCTCTCAGGTCGTTGGTTACATACTTTTGAGCTGTATCTGGGACGCCTTGGCTATACCCGAATTAACAATATTGCGAAGTTCTATAAATTTATCTGGGCGAATATTCTTGAGTTTCTTGTCCAGTAAATTCCAGTTTTGAAAGCCAGCTCCAGAAGCAATTCTATTGAGATAGAACATGTAAGGATTTGAGCCTGAGGCGCGCTTTTCATCTTTTGCAGCACGTCTTAAATTTTCTATGAAGCAACTTTTTACTTCTTGTATGTAACTGCAAAACTCGGGGGAATAAGGTACATGAATGACTGCGGGGTAAGTTGTGGTCATGTTAACTCTCCATAGCTCAACGAAGTCGGCAGATCCGCAAGCCGCAAAGAGCCAATAAGTTAAATGACATAAACAACGGGGCTGCGAGATGCTTCGTGATGCGGATCGTCTGGCGTGCCCCGAACGCCAAGCTAGTATCCAGCTAAATAATCCCATAGTCAACTGAGAAAATTCTATGACCCAAAGGGACTGATTTGTCGGTACACTCACAAGCAAAGCTCAACGCTGTTGCCAGACAGCTAAATGAACGACCTAGAAAAACATTAGGATTTCATACGCCAGCACGGCGTTTTAATGAATGTGTTGCATCGACCGTTTGAATCGGCACTGAAGATTAGAAGTAACTCAGGATTTGATGCTATCAGAGAAAGTTTTAATTACTACGACTTACTTGGGCGACCACCTGATTTGAATGGGTTTGCAATCATCGAAATTCGTTCAAGCACATTCTCGATAGGCTGACCGCTATCATTCATAGTAATACATGGACGGTTCTCGGCAAGCCAGTTTTTCAAGGTGGGCTTTTTGGCAAGAGCTAGTGAGTCTGACGCCTTGTCCGAATAGTGAACCAGCCAAGCTTCAATCGCAGCTTCCAACTCTGCCGAGAAAAACGGGTGCGTTTTATCCATGAATGGGCGCGCATTGTTCAGCTCCGCTCTCAGCTCCCTATTCTCCTCAACAAGGGTTTCCATGTGGTGTTTTTCACTTATCCCGGTCTCGGTATGTCGTTTCAAACGATCCTGTAAAATGGCCTCATCTGCGGGGGTATACCAGAAATAGGGAAGTGAGCGGTTATGTTCAACCAGCAAGCAACCCAGCTCGTTACGGTCTATGAAGTAGGTGGCACTCTTTCTTAGCAAGTTAACGCCCTTCAGCTTCTCCGGTGTAGAAAATGGGGTACCAGGATTTTGGCTCTCGTATACAGGCAAACAGCCATCCGCGATAAAAGCAATTAGCTGCCCCTGAATATCTGAATCAGGGGCTTCATCCCCTACAGAATTGATCCAGGTACCCCGCTTATTAATATCCTTTAAGCGTGCTACCGCCTCCTGCATGTCAAATTCAGAATCTTTGCCACTGGTTGCGGCTTCCAGCTGATACGGCTTATGTCCTGATTTTTGATGTAGCTCGGTATTCCAGAGCCTGTGTATATCCAAGATAGAAAGTCGCTTTTTGTTTTTGGTTGCCAGCAGTTTTTCCAGGCCAGTATTCATGTTTTTATTGATCCTCTCCGCTCTTAGGGATGCCTTGGGCCTGCACCATTCTACTACTGATGTGCTTGACGCTGGCCATGATGCCTTCTTCTGCTAGATGAGAATAACGCTGGGTCATTTGGGATGAGGCATGCCCTAGCAAAGTCTGGATGCTATAGAGGTCAATGCCATTTGAAACACCCCAGGAGGCAAAGGTGTGGCGCAAGTCGTGAATACGGAAGTCCTCTGGTAGTTTTGCGGTCGCTCTGATGCTTTTCCAGGCTTTGCCACGTTGACCAATGCTTGACCCTTAACATGGCCACAAAACACGTAAGGATTATCCTCCTGCCTGGAAAGCCCCTGTAGAAGCCCTACTGCCGGTGGCGCTAAAGGAACATGACGGCCTTTTCCGCTTTTAGCCTCGGGGATATGCCACATAGCCCGCTCCAGATCGATATTGCTCCACTTTGCATTCAGCGCCTCCCCTGATCGTGCGCCGGTATAGAGCAGAAACGGGTAGATGGCGGAAACGTAGGGATCAGGATGCGCCTTACATGCTTGCAACAGGGCGCTGATCTGGTCGCCATCTAACCAGGCGGTGCGCTCATTGTTCTCCTTAAAGAGTTTGACGTATTGGGCTGGGTTGGTTTCGATGTATTGCCAGCGTATCGCTAGATTGAGAAAACGCTTGATCAGGGCTAGATAGCGGTTTGCCGTGGCAGGTGTCCTTTCTGCTTTAACCTCGTTATGAAGGGTTTCAACCTGCCGGGTGGTCAGTGTATCCAGGCGCATCTTTCCCCACTTGGGGAGTATGCGATTATTCAGCTTTGCTTCATCTTGCTTCCAGGTCTTTTTGGTCGCCTTGATGTGTTCAATATATTCGGTGGCATACTGGGTGAAGGTAGGTATCTGGCTCTCCCGGTGTTTCTCGGCTTGGGGATCGCCCCCGGAGGCAATGATTGACCTGAGCCTGAGGGCTTCTTGCCGGGCTTGGTCGGCAGTGAGGTCGCCATGACGCCCTATGGTATATTTCCTTTGCCGTCCTTTTGCCCGGTAGTTGAGGATATAGGACTTGATACCGGAGTGGGTGATACGGAGACCAAACCCCGGTATCTCTTTGTCCCAGACCTGCTTGAATGCGTTAGGTGTATCTGGTGGGGATATACTATCCACCGCCCTTTTGGTGAGCTTGATTTTGTCTGGCATGAAATTCCCTTTTTCCGAGATGGAAGCACTATGGAAGCAAGGGGATTGTATCAGGCATCTAGTGATATCCAAAGAGCCGCAAAGAGTAATTATCTATCTAATTGATATTTAGCGTATTTATATAGGGATATCTCATCATATCCAATGAGGCATATTTATTGAAATCAGACTCTTAATCCATTGGTCGAAGGTTCGAATCCTTCATGGCCCACCAGTAAAATCAAAGGCTTACGAGTTATTCTCGTAAGCCTTTTTTCTTTTTCGCACCTATTTCACATTCTCGCACTTAGTGGACAAAGAGAAAGCGCCCACAAATGTAGGCGCCGCTGTTCTAAATAAGTCCACGTTCAGCGAATGACGTACAACCGCCACTCCCCACTACTACGTGATCTAATATACGAACATCAATAAGGGCTAGAGCGTCAACAATACGTTTTGTTATCTGCTCATCTGCTCTCGATGGCTCTGCTACTCCAGAAGGGTGGTTGTGATAGAGGATCAGAGCGCTTGCGTTGTGCTCTAGTGCTCTTTGTACAAGAACCCGTGGATATACAGAGGCACCGCTGATTGTGCCAAAGAATAGCTCCTCTGTAGCTATTATGTTGTGACGGTTTGAGAGGAAGATCCCACCGAACACCTCATTCTTGCAGTCAGCAAGTCTCAAACGTAAATACTTCTGAGTGTCTTGAGGTGACGATATTTCTTCACCTGGCTGGTGTACGTAGGCAAGGATAGCTAATGCATCATCGACAATCTTCTGGTCACGCTCGCGTAACTGGGGCATTACCGCCTCCTATTCAGCCAATCAATAGGGTCAGACTCGATTGAATTTTGTCTGGGCGGGTGCTAATCTTATCCTCATCACTACCTGAGGATCTCCAATGGCACGTCTACCCCGTTTTGTCATTCCCGGTCAGCCACAGCATGTGATTGTTCGCGGCAATAATCGAGAGCCGATCTTCTATGCTGACGAAGATTACCAGTATTATCTGGAGAAGCTGAAACAGGCTTGTGACAAGCACCAATGCGATGTACATGCCTATGTGCTGATGACTAACCATGTGCATCTTTTGATGACTCCCCGTCATGAACAGGGCATCAGTAAGGTCCTGCAGATGCTTGGGCGCTATTATGTTCAATATTTCAACTACACCAATAGCCGTAGTGGAACGCTTTGGGAAGGGCGTTACAAGGCCAGTCTTATTGATTCGGAGAACTATCTGCTGACCTGCTACCGCTATATTGAACTCAATCCAGTCAGGGCGGAAGGAATGGTGGATCACCCATCAAAATACCCTTGGAGTAGCTATCGTTTTAATGCGCTGGGAGATAGTAATCCCCTTATTGTGCCCCATCAGGAATATATACAGCTCGGCTCGACTGATGCTGACCGCCAGGCCGCCTACAGGGTTTTGTTCAGGTCGCGGATAGCAAACAAGACGCTGGAGGAGATCCGGGAGTCAACGAATAAGGCTTGGGTGCTGGGAAGTGGCTATTTCAAAGAGAAAATAGAGAAGCAGTTAAAGCGTCAGGCTTCCCCTAAATTACGGGGTGGAGATAGGAAGTCCAAGGCATATCAGGATCGAGTAAAGATCGATCGAGTCTGACCCTATCGATCTTCTATCGATCATTTGATGTCTTCGGTGAATCGTTCCATTTGATGCATGCGCTCATGTAAAATTGTCACGATACCGATTTGTCCGGAATCCAGTTCTTTCCAATAGATGAAGTGTTTATTGTAGCGGCTGAAAAAACCAACGACTTCGAATTCGGCAGGGATGGAGTGCCAGAGTAGGTCTCTATCAGCAATTTGTTCAAATCGCTCAAACATGCCTTCGATGTATTGGTGGGCCTGGTCTTCTCCCAAATTCTCTTTCGTGTAGCTGAAAATTTCTTTCAGGCGAAAGCCCGCCGATTTCAAGACTAGAAATTTGGGCATTATTTTGAGGGTGAAGACGGTTTATGGCCTGTGATGTCTGAGGCTGAGAGTTCGATGTAGTCACCGTCGGGGGCTGAAAAGGCCAGTTTCAATTCGGCTTTGAGTTTTTCAAATGCGACATGCTCTGATTGAGCTTATCTCGGCGGATGAGATTACGGACATACTCACTGACATTTTCAAATGCACCCTGGTCGATTTCGTGGGAAACGAAATCCTTGAGTGCGCCGCTGATCCTGACATTGAGGTTCATAGTGTCTGACATAAATAAATACCAACAAGCGATTCTGTAAAGAATATAGTGAATAATGTCGCAGCATGCAACTTTTTAAGCAGAGTTTAGTTCTGTGGAGAGGTGCGAATTACTTTCTGGTTATTGATCAACTTCAGTCAGGTGCACGAGCCAAAATGGTATCGCTGATGTCTTTGTCTTAGTGATGCCCACGCCATTGGATGATGACCTTAGATAGTCAGCCCTTATCCTCAATCCTGACTGCTGCAATCCCCCTCTTTCTCGGAGAGCTCTTTCTTTGAGAAATACAGGGTGATGCCGTTGGTTGCTCCTGTAGGGATTTGAAAGTATCGCACTAAGGCATCCTGCAAAGTCGCGCTCACTGTCAAGCATTTGAACCCCCTGCGGGGGATTTCTGCTGGACAGCTCACTCAATCGACTTTGCTGTTCTGCCGGTGCTCACTATTTTCAGCAATCAATGGGGACGCGGACTCGATTGATATCCACTTGGGTTGAAATAATGTGGTATACGGTTTAATGATGGCAATCAATCGAGTCTGACCCTATCGATACTTGTAGTGCCGTAGAAGGCGGATATCAAAGTTGACAATCGGTATGCATTGTCTATTATCTAGGTATACATGATATACGACTGGAACAGGGAAAAGGACGAGCAGTTGCAAGTGGAGCGGGGAGTATCGTTCCTTGATGTGGTTGAGGCGGTGAGTGGCAGCGGGTTTTTGGCAGATATAGCGCACCCTAACCATGGAAAGTATGGGCATCAGCGGGTTCTGGTCGTTGATATTGGGGGCTACGCATACTATGTGCCTATGTCGTGCAAGAGGATGGAACAAGGTTTCTGAAAACGGCCTTTCCCAGTCGGAATGCCACCAAGAAATATTTATCCAAGTAATGATTTGAATCATGAGCAACAAAAAAGCACAACTTAATCCTCCTTATCTTGATGAAGATGAACAGGAGATCATCGAAGCCCTAGAGCGCGGTGAGTTTCAGCCTGTTGATGACCAGAGTGCAGCAAAACAGGCGCATCAGGCTGCAGCAAAGGCTACGCTGAAAAAGCGGGCAATCAATTTGCGTCTTCCTGAGCGTGATATCCAGCGCATTAAGCGATTGGCGAGTCGTGATGGTATTCCGTACCAAACACTGATCGCCTCTATTCTCCATCGCTACGCCGAAGGCACATTGAAAAGAGTGGATTAATACCCATTCACCTTGAGTTTCCTGGGTATTGAAACAATAGGGGGTGTGTATATCCACCAGACCCTTTCAGTAGAGCACAAATAGACAGGCTACCTGTATTCTCCTACCGATTACGTTTTAATCTTCGCATGGCCTGCTCCGGCGTAAGGTCAGCCACTTGGGTAAGTGCATCTCGGGTGCGTTGGCGAAGATTGAGCTTGCCATTGCCATTCTCCCAGTTGCCGACTGTGGGTGGACTCACGCCAACCAGGGATGCAAATTGGGATGCGTTCATCTTAAACCGCTTGCGCAGTCGGGTGACTGCCGCTGCTGTTGGGGTGAATGCTTTTTTCCTTACGGCAATGGTTTTTTTAACGGTTTTCTTTTTGACGCTCTTTTTACTGATTTTTGTGATCGCTTTTTTTTCTGGCTACTCTCTTTTTACGACTGGGTTTTACCGGCTCATCCATCTCCACGCCAAACACATCGGACAGATCAGCCTCAGCCAGACGCCGACGTTTTCCTTTTCCTGCGTTAGTTGTCTGGATGTTCAGCTCTGCCGAAATCAGCTCTTCGTGATCTACGTTGCGCAGTAGAAAAAGCAGTTCCGGCTGATGATCGAGCCTAGCGCCAACGCCATACAGGACGGCGGCGATATGTTTGCACATCTCGGCCCAGTCCGGGCAGTCGCAGGCGAGTTTTATCTCACTGGGCTTGGGGAACAGTCCCTTGTTCTGATCGGTCACTATCTTCATGACGTTATCGGAGAACCGTCCCTGCAAAAGTTCCAGCATGGAGCCGATTTGGCCGGTGCATTGTTTACGTACGTTTTTCCATTTGTTCGCAGAGAGGGGGGTGATGTTAATTTTGATGTTGTATAGTTCCGAGCCACTCACAATGGCCTCAATTTTTCCCTTTGAGATGGCCAAGTGACAAACTGAACCATTACGGACATAGGTTCGCCCTCTGGGCAGGCGATTCTCATAATCACTGATTTTCTCTAGATGATTGCACCAGGCTTCTCCCCAGAATGTACGGGCAATCTTCCGCCCCTGAACCTCAATAGGCTCAATCTTCACTCCTTTCTTAAGTAGCTTTTTCATCTCTCTGGCGGCTTTGGCGCGCCGTTTTGCCACCGACACATAGGGTGCCCATCCGCGATAACTCATTCTGTTCTACCTGTCAGGTTCATTAGGCTTGCGCTTTTTCAATATCGAGTGATACCAGTTTAAGCAGTGCCTTGTCATCCATCTCTGTCAGCAGTGTGTCGGCGCTCCCCGCCAGTAGGTTGTTGGCGAGAGCTGTTTTTTCCTTGATCAAGGCGTCTATCTTCTCTTCCACAGTTCCTTGGCAGATGAATTTGTGAACCAGCACATTTTTCTTCTGACCGATGCGGAAGGCGCGATCTGTAGCCTGGTTTTCCACGGCGGGGTTCCACCAGCGGTCAAAATGGATAACATGGGAGGCCTGTGTCAGGTTGAGGCCGGTCCCCCCTGCCTTGAGCGATAGTATAAAAAAGGGTGGTCCCTCTTCATCCTGGAACTGCTGAACCAGTTTTTGCCGCTGCTTAACGGCGGTGCCTCCATGCAGTACCAGGCCGGGTCGACCAAACTGCTGTGCCAGAAAGTTTGCCAACGGAGCGGTCATTTCACGGAATTGGGTAAATACCAGCAGCTTCTCCTGGCGTGAGGCGATCTCCTCACACAACTCGGCCAGACGCTGAAATTTCCCGCTCTTTTTCGGATCGTACTCACCATCCCCCAGCAGTTGTGACGGGTGATTGCAGATCTGCTTGAAACGGAGCAGGTAGGAGAGCACCAGACCACGGCGCTTTATGCCATCCAGGTTCTCAATGGCCTTCGCATCTGTTTAACGGCCTGCTGATATTGCACAGCCTGGGCTCTGCTCAGACCGCAGTAGGCGGGTACTTCAGTCTTCTCCGGTAGGTCGCTGATGATGGATCGATCAGTTTTGAGGCGGCGCAGGATATAGGGCTGTACCAGCCTGCGTAGTGGTGCATATTGATCGCTCTCCCGCTCAGAGAGTGATTTCACAAACCCCTTGAATCGTCTGGCCGATCCCAGCAGGCCGGGGTTCAGGAAGTCGAACAGTGACCAGAGATCCGACAGGCGGTTCTCCACCGGTGTGCCGGTCAGTGCGATGCGAGACTGGGCATTGAGTGCCTTTACTGCCTTGCTCTGCCGCGAGGCCTGGTTCTTGATCGCCTGGGCCTCATCCAGTACCAGCAGTCGCCATGCTTGCTGTTGAAGCCACTCTTGACGCATGAGTGTGGCATAAGTGGTCAGTACCAGGTCGATATTCTGCAAGGCGGCAGGCTCTTCCGCCATGGCATCCATGGCCTTTTTGTTGTGTTGGGAGCTGTGAACAAACAGGCAGCGCAGGGAGGGGGCAAAACTCTCAAGCTCCGCTTTCCAGTTGCCAATCAGTGATGCAGGCAACACCAGCAGGGAGGGTTGGTCACAGTGCCTTTTTTTTAGCGCCAGCAGCAGTGAGATGACCTGCATGGTTTTTCCCAGCCCCATGTCATCCGCCAGACATGCGCCCAAACCCAGCTGGGAGAGTAGCCACAACCAGTTCACTCCCTCCTGTTGGTAGGGCCGAAGGGTCGCCTTGAGTGCTTTGCCCGGATGAATGGCCTTCGCTTGACCGGGCGAGCGCAAGGCCTCCAGCTCTGAAGCCAGCCATTTTCCCGGTTGAACAAAAGACCACTCCCGGCTCTCTTCCAGGGAGTCACTCTTTAAGTCGGCAGACGCCCCTGCCAGCAGCCGCATCCCCTCCGCAAAGGTGAGGCCGCCATTTGCTGTTTCTGCTTCTACTATTTTCCAGTGGCTAGGGCTTCACTCAGTCGCTCCTGGTCCACCTCAACCCACTCGCCCTTCATGAAAACGAGGCCATTACCCGCCGCCATCAGTTTCTTTAGCTCGGCTTTGCTGAGCGGCTCGCTACCCAGTGCGATATGCAGTTTAAAATCCAGCAGTGCATCGGCATTGAAATTCTTTTTCTTTTTCTCACCTATCGTAATGGTGGTACGCGGCCTGTTCCGTTTTCTCCACCAGTCAGGCAACCTGACCACTATGCCGCACTGTTCGCACGCTGGCGCGTCCTTAAGAAATGCATAGGCCTCATCAGGTGACCAGGCCAGGGGGTGGTAGATGTCACCGGTGTCAACCAGGTCTTTGATTACCGGGCTGGATTCGGCGGCGAGCTGAACGGGTGAAAGCAGGTGAATCAATGCCTTTTTGTTTTTCGCCCCCGCATACTCCTGTAAGGCGCGGCTGAGGGGTTGGTAGCGAATGCGGCCCTGCTCCGAGAGCTCGGAGGAGTAGGTTGCCATAAAGGCAAAAGGGTAGTCCGGGTCGTTTTTGTTTTCCGCCAGATGAAAACAGACGCGGCCCATTTGATGCCACTGTGGTGCCCTCTTGGCAAGGAGTGCAGCAAGCCCGCCAACAGCCTCTATCTGTTCACATACACAGTGATCGAGCAGGGCGCGGATCTCCTGTAGTACCGGAGAGGAGAGATACTCTGCTCCACGCATGGGTGGGGCACTTTGGAGTAGTGACAGGGTATCGGTGGTAGTGAGTGGCTCAATGAGCTCTGGTTGTTGGGGCTCGTCCTGTGCCAGCAGGCAGCGTTCACTCAGATACTTGCAGGCAAAGTTGCGCCAATATTGCAAAGATGGGGAGAGGTCGGCGCTATTTTTTCTGGCCGCGAGTGTGAACAGGCCTTCCCCCACACTGTGCGCAAATGCCTTGCTGATGGGGGTGATGCGATTTGCCTTGTCTGTCGTATCGTCTGTGTTTAAAGAAAAGCAGTGAAGATGCCCCGAAGGGAGTAAGCCCAAGTCAAAACTATTCATGCAGGCATCCCTTGAATGTGGATGGTTCCAAGAAGCGGCTGTCCGAAAATATGGGGCTATTTCTGTCCTTTTAAGCCGCCTTATGATCCTGTCGTGCACGCCACATATCATAATCAAGCTGCATGCCTGTCCACAGTTCGGCGCGGCCACCATGCTCGACGCCAAGCCAGTCCTCGATCTTTAGCGCCATTTCAGGCGAGATTCCAGCCTTTCGTTGATTACCCTGGAAAGTGCAACACGGGTAACGCCGAGCTGCCTAGCCGCTTCTGTAACAGTAATCTCCATCGCAGGTATTACATCTTCACGCAGAATAGACCCTGGATGTGGGGGGGTATGCATTCTACTCATCTTCGTCACCCTCTTGGTGTTAGTGGTAATCCTGATAATCAACCAGAACAGCATCACCATCTTCAAATGTAAAAGTCAGCCGCCAGTTAGCGCTGACCCTTACTGACCAATGTCCTTCTAGATCACCTGACAGTGAGTGTAGGTTCCAGCCTGGGATATTCATATCCTCTGGCAGTTCAGCTCTATCCAGTAGCTTGAGTTGGCGAGAGAGCTTGTTAGCATGTGCTGCTCGAATACCGCTTTTCGATCCTTTCTCAAAGAATCGCTCAATACCCTTATGCCGGAAGCTCTTTATCACAATTAAAATGTATAGCGTATATATACACTTGTCAATGTAGCTTGGTGGATTTTATATAAGGGACTCTGATCAAAACCTGACAGCGAGGTCTATTAAGTGCTGAAGTTTTAAATACGAAGTCAGGGTAATGTTGGTAGTTTGGTCTGCGTCAAAATACAGATCTTCCTCACTACCATTTTTTTGTAAAAACCATTTCCAATAGCCACACCAACGGTAAATCCTACCATCGGCTCGAATGATTGAATGGCTCTCACCCAAGGATAACCCTTGTGGACTACCGGGGAGGGGATTGTTTGTGCTCGGGATGGTGCTATGGGGTTGTTTTGTTGAAAGTTGGCTGGGTGTTGATAAGGGTTCTATATTTGGAGTGAGGACAGACCCATAATTCCCATGGATTTGTGAAGGAGAAGAAAAAATGGCACGGATTCAGGGGCTGGTAGGGAGCGATTTGGCCTTGTTTTCTTCGCCCGGTAAAAAGAAATCTCCGTCCCTAACACATATGCGTTGAAGAGTCACGAGTATGTGCTAATATCGGGTGGAATTAAAAATAATTATCGGCCGATAATAATAATACATGTGGGAGAAGCAGGTTGCGCGCACTCGATCAGGTACTTCGTGGACTACAAACACCGGTTCGTTACACCATCATTCTATTAATTGGTATAGCGGCCATCTTTGCCGCCTTTCCCGCCTTGGCAAATCCAACTCCGGAACAGACCATGGAGTGGGGCGTCATGGGTATGCAGCTATTCGGCGGCCTCGCCCTGTTTCTGTTTGGCATGGAGCAGATGGCAGATGCCCTCAAGGCGGTAGCCGGCGAGAAGATGAAAGCAATTCTTGCCAAGCTGACCACCAACCGTTTTCTCGGTGCAGCCACCGGCGCATTTGTCACCGCCGTTATCCAATCCTCATCCGTCACCACGGTTTTAGTGGTTGGTTTTATCACCGCCGGCCTGATGACCCTGTCACAGTCTGTCGGTGTGATCATGGGAGCCAATATTGGCACCACCATCACCGCCCAGATTGTTGCCTTTAAGGTCACCAAAGCTGCATTGCTGATGATCGGCGTGGGTTTCAGCATGCTGTTCATCTCCAAACAGGAGAAGATCAAGCAGTACGGTGCCATGCTTATGGGCCTGGGACTGGTGTTCTTCGGTATGAGCGTGATGAGCGAAGCGATGAAACCGCTGCGCAGCTTCCAACCATTCCTTGACCTGATGATCAGTATGGAGTCTCCCCTCGTCGGCATATTAGTGGCCGCAGCTTTCACCGGGCTGATTCAATCCTCCTCAGCCACCACGGCGATCGTCATCGTGATGGCAAGTCAGGGATTTATCACTCTGCCCGCCGGTATCGCGCTGGCCTTTGGTGCCAATGTCGGCACCTGCGTGACCGCAATGCTCGCCTCTATCGGTAAACCCCGGGAGGCGATCAGAGCCGCTGTGGTACACGTAATTTTTAATGTCGCCGGGGTGCTGTTATGGATCGCCTTCATTCCCTACCTCGCGGAGTGGGTTACCGCAATCTCACCTAGCCACCCTGAGCTAGCGGGCGCAGAGCGTCTGAGTGCAGAGACACCACGTCAGATCGCCAATGCACATACCATTTTCAATATTGCCAACACCTTTATATTCATCTGGTTTACCACTCAAATTGCTTCTCTAGCCGAGCGTCTGATTCCGGATAAACCTGAACCTGAGACCTTCGTTGTCACCGCCAAATACCTCGATGACGACCTTCTTCAAACCCCCTCCCTGGCATTGGACCGGGTTCGCCTGGAGGTACTGCACATGGGAGATTATGTGCAGCAGATGCTGAATGAGATCATGCCGGCAATTCTGACAGGCAAGCGAAAGGCCCTCAAGGATATCGCACAACTGGATGACGTAGTGGATATCCTCTACGAACAGACAATCGACTACCTGGGAAAAATCAGTAAGCAATCTTTGACCGAAGGACAGATGGAGGAGTTCCTGCAACTGATGGAAGCAGTAGGAGAACTGGAGAACATCGGAGATACCATCGAAACCAATATGGTTGAGTTGGGCCTCGCACGTATCAATTCAGATATCTCAATCAGTAAGCCAACCACCAGCATTCTCAAGGGTTTCCATCAGGTTGTTTTACGGGCCGTTAGTGCGGCGGTACAGGCTGTTGCACAAAATAATGGTTCAGCTGCACGCAATGTCATACTGATGAAACATGAAGTTGATAGCATGGCCGATTCAGCTGCAATTCATCAGGCAGAGCGCCTGGTCGCAGAAGAGCCAAACCGTATTCCCGCCTACACCATTGAAATGGATATTATCGAAAAGCAGAAGCGCATCTACTACTATGCCAAACGCATGGCTAAAACGGTAGTGCCAGGAGAAAATCTTGAAGATTAACTATCTTTAAATAACCACTTGCAACGTTGCAGCAACCAAGGCAGTCGCTGCGCAGAATATCAGAGACCACAAAGGCAAATAAACTCATGGGTATCAAGAAACTACTGAACAAGTTAAATGAGTATCTGGATAACGCTAACAACAGCAAGAAAGTCAAGTGTGATCAAATCGATGAGATCCTCAAGCGCTTGGCAGAAAAGGAAAAAAGCCTGAAGGAGAAGCTGTCAAAAGAGAAGAATTCCAGCAAAAAGCGTAGGATCAGCATCGATCTGAAGATCGTCAAGGCACAGCGCAAAAAGGGAGTGGCCAAGCGTAGCGAACTCCAGAAGAGCTGCAAATAGGCGAACCACTAAAATGTTGGCACCGGCCTGCTGCACAGGAGCAGGCGTTGTTGGAGCAACCGTCAGGGTGGGGGAGCTTGATCCGGCCTCGGTACAACACATTGTCAGGTCGTTCGATCCCTCGATCTTGCACCTCCTGAGCACAATCCAATTCGGCCAGACTTGTTCAGAGGCTTCCTAGTCTAAAATTTGAGGGCGAGGTCTTATTAAAGTGCTGAGGCTTTACAGTCGAAGTCGCGATATCGCTGAGGGGTAGTTTGATAATGAAGCATGCCCCCTTCCCCGGCTCCGACATCACCTCCATCTGGCCATGATGTTCGTCATGGATGATAAAATAGGAGACCGATAGACCAAGCCCAGTTCCTTCCCCGGTTGGTCGGGTGGTGAAGAAGGGTTCGAACACCCGCTTGCAGGTCTCTTCATCAATCCCCGGTCCATTGTCAGCTACTTCGATGCGAGCCATATTGCCGTCACGAGTTGTACGGATAGTGATGCGAGTGCTCTCCCTTCTCTCTTGGTTTCTGTAGAGTGCCTGTGCGGCATTACGTAGAAGATTCAGGAGGACCTGCTGTATTTCCGATGAGATACAGGCCGCCGGTGGGAGTTGCGGATCATATTCCCGGACCAACTCAATATTCCTGTAGTCATATTTTTTCTTAAGATCGTAATCAACGGCAGCCAACTCCAGGGTTCTATCGATCAGTTCGTGTAGTTCTACGGCTTCAAACTCCATCACTGGTTTGCGGCTGAAACGAAGCATGTTGGCCACAATATCAGCGGCACGTTTACCCGCCTCCACCATGCCTTCCATAAAGTGAAAGATCTCACGCTGCTCAAGGTATGTGTGCATCTTGTTCAGGTCGACACCCAGAGCCTCCGCCACCTCTCTGTTTCTCTTCAGGTCAGGAGAGAGTCTGCGGCCGATATTCTGCAGTCCCTGCAGCATGCCACCCAAAGGGTTATTGATTTCGTGGGCCATACCGGCTGCCAAGCCACCCACCGACATCATCTTTTCGGTCTGCATCATCATCTCCTCCATGCGTACCCGCTCTGTGACGTCATCAATGCGGATTACCGCACCGTTGGCCGAGTTGTCCATCAGGGGGTAGATCATGATATCGGCGTAACGGTGTTTGCCTGACATGGTATACGATTGTCGGGAGATCTTTTCGGGCTGCTGTTTGCCTATAGCCTGTTGGATACGGTTGGTCTGTGTAGCGAGCATGGGAAGAGCCTGTTGAATGTTACGTCCCAGTGCTTCATCCTGACTTAGTCCGCTAATACGCTGTGCTTCACTATTCCAGTTGGTGATTCGGGCATCCAGTCTACGCCAATAAGAATGGAAGGCATGGAATCAAAAACATTCTGCAGATAGTGCCGGATAGCATTAACCTCCTGCTGCGCTAGTATCCTGTCGGTCACATCCTGCACCATACCCACCGACCTAAATATTTTCCCGGTTTTGTCTTTAACCTCTTCAGAGCGTTCGTGCACATAGCGCACGGCGTTGTCGCTCTTGCGAATAATGCGGTGGGTGATCTCGTAGGGTCGGTTGTTGGTTACCGCCTCATCGTATGCGTGCTTGACCATTTCATAGTCTTCGGGATGAATGGTTCCCATGAAGCTGTTGTAGGTTGGAGTGAACTGTTCTGGATCCATACCGAAGATCTCGTATATCTCATTCGACCAGAAGAGTTCTCCAGAAGCGATATCGAGTGACCAGTTACCCAGCTGTGCCATCTGTTGAGCATCACGAAGTTGGCGCTCTTTCTCCTGCAGTGTGGCAACGGTTTTTTGAAGTTCCGCTGTGCGTTGGTCGAAGGCCAGGGCGAGTGTCTCCAGTTCGTCGCCTGTACCTACCGGGCTGCAGCGGCTTGCCTCAAGCTGGTCGGCCTGTTTCACCCGTTGATAGAGTGCAAGTATGGGTCGGGCGATGCTGTTGCCGATCCAGGCGGAGATAAATATAGCGGCCAGGATCAGCAGGGCACCCATGGCCAACAGGCGCAGTACGGCCCGCCATACCGGTGCCAGATAGTTCTCTTCAGGTAGCCCGATCTCCAGGTTGAGGCCGAGGGCCTGCAGCAGGGGGGTTTCATCACTGCTGGTCAGTTGATGCTTGATATATTGGGTCTGCGCATCGTGGTTGTGGCTCACGATCTCTTGTCCCTGCTTGATCAGCTTATAGTAGGCTTGGGGATCGTGGGGACGATTTCGTCTGGCGACCGCTTCCAGGTCGAAGGCGGCGACCACCGCGCCCTGGGTGGTGTTGTAGTATTCGATGGGCGCCACGATGACCATCTGGTTTTCGGGCTGTTGGATAAACAGGGTGCGCTGACCCCTTGCCAGTGCGGTACGCAGTTCAGGTGACAGGTTATAATCGGGTATGTCGGGAATGGTCTGGAATACCGGGCGACCATCAAAATCAACCAGCACAAACGACACCACGTCGCGACCGGCTGCAAAAGACTCCGTTAGTTTGGGTAGATAGGTCTGTCGCCCATCAGGATCGACAAGACCGTTGATGACGAACGGGTTTTTCGTGAGCCGTTCGGTATTTTCAACCAGGTAGGCGATACGTTGCTCCAACAGCATCTGTGATGAACGTGTAGCGTTTTTGAGTAGTTCATTCACCTGGTTGCTCAGTCCGCCACTGAAAAGCAGCGCAGCCAGAACCGTCACCAGCGTCATGGCGATGGCGACAAATCCCGCGACCTGCAACACCAGCCTTTTTTTCAGACTGCGTTGCTGATGATTGCTGTTGGAGGTGCTCATCATCGGGGCTTCATCTGGAACCGTGCCAATCTCACTATTCTCGGGTGTCTACCGTTAGAGGAACGATTGCGCCATCCTCGTCGAATTTTGCCATGCGGTAATCTTCCACTGTGAGAGCGTCATGATCTGTGGCCGTGAAGGCGGGATCATATCTTTTTACTACACCCTGATAGGGCGGCAGGCTTTCAAGTGCATTACGCACGGCCGCACGTTCCGTAGTACCGGCCCGTTCGATGGCCAGTGCCATGAGGTGGACAAGGTCGTAGGCGTGTGCGACGCCTGTGGGTGCCTTGATCTGGCGAGATGAATCGATGCCGTAGTGTGCAGCATAGCTTTTGCCCAGGTCCATGGCAGGTTTGTTTGCACTATCCAGTAGGGAGACAGTCTGGAAAAAGGAGAGATCTACCTTACTTAGGGCGGTCTTGTTGATTTTCCAGAAGTCGCCGCCGATGATCCCCCAGTGCGAAATGACCGGAAGCGGAGCCGGCTGTTGGGCCAGGGTATTGACGATATATTGGCCTTCCAGCGGTTGGGCCATCATGATGATGCTGTCTGCGCCTGCGGTGTTGATTCGGTCGAGCAGGGGAGAGAAGTTCTTTTCGCCCCGGTTGAATTTTTCCACATGAATGAAGGCGACGCCTTTTTCCTTCAGGCGGTTGCTCATGTGGCGCAGATTACCGCGTCCCCAGGCCGTGTTTTCCAGCATGATCGCCGGTCGTTTATATTGATTCAACACGTAGTCGATCATAAATGGCCCCGCCAGACGGTCGTTTGCAGAGATCCGGAATATATAGCTGGGCTCAAAGGTGGTTTCGACCACCTCTGCAGCCGATGACCAGGATGCCAGGAACGGTATCCCGCCGGTCTGGATGGTCTCTTTCTCGGCTATGATGACCGGGCTGTGCAGACCACCGATGATTGCGGCGACATCAGGATTGGCAATCAGCTTCGCGATGTTGCTTGTTCCCTGGCTCGGCATACCCCTGTGGTTCAGGGCAAGCAGGGCGAGTTCTCTGCCCAATACACCGCCTCGCTCGTTGATCTCACCCATTGCCAGTGTCGCCCCGCGCTTGATGGCCAGACCGGAAATCTTGGCATCCAGGGAGAGATCAGCGTCGAGGCCAATGATAATGGGACGATTTGCACTGTCGGCAACGAGGCGCTTCACCATCATCAGCTCTTCTGTCTTGGAGAGGACATCGGCACCGATAATCTCCTCGAACAGTGCGGGAATATAGTCTGTTTTTGCCGCAAATCGGCGGTGGGCATCTGTATCGAGAGTATGGATGCGAACCCCGGCCTGTCGAACGGTTTCTAATAGCGCAGCCTCCCTACGGTGGGTCTCTTCGCGCTCCCAGGAGGTCAACTCTTTGGCCGTTGAGATCAGGATCTCCTGTATATCGCCGGGCAGCTTGTTAAATACTTTTTCACTGATGGAAAAGACATAACCCAGGTAGGCGTGGTTGCTGATGGTCAAGTCAGACTGGACTTCATGAAACCCCATGCTGACGATGGCGATTAGCGGGTTTTCCTGACCGTCGACCACGCCGTCGGCCAACGCCTGACGCGTGGCGTGAAAGTCGATGGGCACGGGGTGTGCACCGAATGATTTGAACTGCTCCATGATGATGCGGCTTTTCATGGTACGAATCTTCAGCCCGGCAAAATCTTCAGGCTTTGCAGCGGTCTGTTGCCGGTGAAGTGCTTGAAGCCATTTTCCCAGAAGGCGACGCCGATCAAGCCGATATTTCTGAGCTTGTCGAGCAGTATCTGGCCGGGTTCTCCATCGAGCATTTCATACAGGTCTTCGGGAGTGGGGAAATAGAAGGGCAGGTCAGCATATTGAATGGCGGGTACCGGCACGCTCAGCTTGGCCGTCGGGGTAAGGATGATATCGAGCTCGCCGGCGCGGGCCATCTCGACCATTTGATGGTCATTACCCAGTTGCTGCGCGGGATAGACTGTTACCCGGACCTTGCCTCTGGTCTTCTCTTTTACGGCTTCGGCAAAGCGTACTGAGGCCAGGTGGAGTGCGCTGGTGACCGGGATATTGTGGCCAAAGCGCAAATCGTAGATTGGCTGTGAGGCTTGCTGTGCCAGGTTTTGTGGCAATTTCTCGGTGGATTGCTTGGGACTCATCCAGGGTAGAAAAACAATTGCCAGCAGCACGCCAAGGGTGGCAATCCAGACTATTTTTTTCATTAATCAGCCCTCGAATCTATTCTGGTTGCTGCGTCTTCGATATAGCCTGCACTATGTCTGCAACGCGACCATATACTATAGGGGGAGCCCTCTCTAAGAAGTCTAGTACATCAGCACTGAAGCGTGTCTCATCTATCTGAATCTATGGATAACGCAGATGGGCAGGATATATATTCCTGGTAAATCATCTGCTTCCTCTAATTTCCTAATTCATCTAAGTGGCTATGCACAATAGTTCTGAAACACTATCTTCATAGAAAAAAGCGCATCTGTAGGAGCGAATTTATTCGCGATCAGGCGACCGGGCATGTTCTTCGCGAACAAGTTCGCTCCTACACCCGGTTCCCGGATTATTGTGCACAGCCATTTTCACCTATTCCCTCACAAAACGCCTGTATGAGAACTATGCTCAGAGAAGGAGGCTTTCCCTCAGGAGCGGTGTGGCTCGCTCGTTACAGGGGGTTAGTGGGCTACGCATGTGCTGCTTGTGGTCGGTGGCAGCTTTTTCCAGGATATGTGTTCAATGACGTCATTCAAGGTTACCCGCCGTTCCCTGCTGAAGCGTCACCACTACTGGCTGGTCATTCTCATTGTGGTCGTTGGCGTTGCGTTTATTCTGCTACCTCAGAGTACACAGCATAAGGAGAGGCCGCTATCCAGTGAGGATAGAATCAATATCCGTATAGGGCTTGCCATGCAGCCTACCAGCGCCCTAGCCATTATCGCGGCCCAGCAGGGTTACTTTGAAGAGGAGAACATAGAGGTGGTGGTGTCCGAGTTCCCCAGTGGTAAACGCGCTCTGCGGGATGGATTTTTCCAGGATAGGGTTGATGTGGCGGTCTCTGCTGATGTGCCGATCACCATGGCCGCCCTGGAGAAAAGGTCATTCAGGATCATTGCCGCCACCTTCAACGCCGGCAATGTAAACCGGGTTATCGCCCGGGCAGACCTCGGTATTCAAACTCCGGCAGATCTGGTGGGAAAGCGTGTGGCGACCCAACGCGCTTCTGCTGTGCACTATTTCCTCGAGCTCTTCATGGGTGAACACGCTCTTCCCCATGAACAGGTCTCCCTCAGCTACATGAAAGCGGAGAAACTGCCCCAGGCCTTGGCAGAGGGACGTATCGATGCCTTCTCCATGCGTGAGCCCTATATCAGCCAAGCCAAAGCGTTGCTGGGTGACAAGGCAGTGGTGTTCTCCGTACCTGGCCTCTACCGGCAGATTGATATGGTGTTGATCACAGAAAAGATGCTCGCTGCCAACCCGGGTGTAGCAGCCAGGTTGCTACGTGCATTGAACAAGGCTGAACAATTTGTACGTCAGCAACCTGATGATGCGGTTGCCATGGTCGCCCAGCGCTTGGGCGTGGAGAAGGATAAGATCTATGCCCTCTGGCCAACCCTGAAATTGCGTGTATCCCTGGAGCAGTTCCATCTGCTGTTGTTGGAGAGTGAAGCGCGCTGGGCGCTCAGAAACGGGCTTACCCAGCAACTGAGATGCCCGATTTCATGGAGTATATAGATTTTACCGGGCTTCAAGAGGTGAATCCTGAAGCAATAACCATCTTTCGGTGAGATTGATCTATTCATGATAATTAGCAAGCCAATATTATGAAAATCAGGACCAGGATTTGGATGATTATTATGGTCCCGGTCCTATTCGGGATCAGCGTCACGGCTCTCCAGCAGTGGATGGCCACGCGGGTCGATGCCGCTCTGGTCTATAACAGGCTGATCACTGAGATTACTCAGAACACTTCAAGCCTCTATCATCTTGCGGCAGAATTTGTTCGCTATCCCCGGGAGAGCAGGGCAAGAAAACAGTGGCTGCTCAAGCATGAGGAGCTGGCTGGCCTGATGTCCCATGCGGATACCGGCCAACAAGGGACGATTGAGCTCCTTGATAGGCTACAGCAATCCCATGCCTCCTTATTGGAACTACACCTGCGATTTTTTATTATCGCCGAAAAAACAACCATGCATGCCTCCGGTCTAACGGAACGGCAGCAGCGTACTGCCGATCAAATCTTCATGCTGACCCAGAACATGATTTCGGACGCATTGGCACTGGGCAGTTTTAGCGCTGATCAGGTGACGGGTATCCGTGACCTTCAGGATAGACTGATTATTCTCTTTACTCTGCTTCTTATCCTGCTGTTGAGTTTTTTCGGCATTATCATGGGCAGGCAGATCATCCGGCCCCTGGATAAGCTGAAGGAGGGCACTGAAGTTATCGGTGATGGCACTCTTGACTACAGGGTGGGCCATATATCCAACGATGAGCTGGGCGACTTGGGCTTTGCCTTTGATCGGATGGCGACACGTCTGCAGGCTACCCTGGCTTCTCGTGACCAGCTCAATACAGAAGTCGAAGAGAGAAGGCGAAATGAAGAGGCGCTACGGGCGAGTCGTAAGCGTCTGATGCACGCCGAGCATATCGCCCAGCTCGGAAGCTGGGATTGGGATATCGAGAGCGACAAGATCATCTGCTCGGAAGAGATGTTTATGGCTTTTGGTATTCCGCCTCAAACCCAAGATGTTACTTTTGATCAAATGTTGAGCTTCGTGCACCCGCAAGAGCAGGAAGCAGTTGAAGGATGGATGAGAGAGGCGGCGAACAGGATCGGCGGAACAGGTCGTCATCAATTTCACATGGTGCGTCCCGACGATACGGTACGGGTGATGCAGGTCGAGGGGGATGTGAGCGTTGATCCATCCACGGGTACCACGTACATGATGGGCACACTGCACGATATAACCGAGCGCTGGGAGATGGAGAGTGCCCTGCGCGAAAGTGAGGCCAAGTACAGAAACCTGCTGGTGAACATCCCCCAGAAGGTCTTCTACAAAGACCGGAACTCCATCTACATGGCAGTCAATCCCAGTTATGCAGCAGGTTTTGGCCGGGAGCCCGAAGAGTTTGTGGGCAATGATGACTTTGTCTTCCATGACCCTGAGTTTGCTGAGAAGTATCGAAGAGATGATCAGAAAATTATGCAGGGGGGGTGTGTTGTCGAACTGGATCAAGGTTATATCCTGGATGGAACGCAGCATACCGTGCATATCGTCAAGGTGCCGGTGCGAGATGAATCGGGCAAGGTGATCGGCATTTTGGGGGTGTTTTGGGATATCTCGGAACGCAAACAGATGGAGTCTGAACTCAATGAAACCCGCCAATATCTACACAATGTGGTCGATTCCATGCCCTCCGTGCTTATTGGCCTGGATACCGACGGCCGTGTTACCCACTGGAATCCGGAGGCTGCTGTATTGAGTGCTATTCCCTCCTCTCAGGCCATAGGGCAGCCTATGGAACAGCTGCTGCCCCAGTTCACAGAGCAGATGGCAGCGATCAAACAAGCGATCACCCAGGATAGCCCTCTCAAACTGCTGCGTGTGCTCAAGCAGGTTGGAAACGAACAGAGATATCTGGACCTTGTGCTCTACCCCCTGACGGGTGAAGGACGGCAGGGGGCGGTGCTGCGTATCGATGATGTGACAGAGCGGGTGCGTATGGAGTCTACCATGGTGCAGACCGAGAAGATGATGTCGGTGGGTGGTTTGGCTGCCGGCATGGCTCATGAGCTGAACAATCCCCTGGGTGGTGTACTGCAGGGCTTGCAGAACGTCCAACGCAGGTTCTCTCCGGAACTGGATAAAAACCTGGAGCTGGCCAGGGAGTTGGGGCTGGATCTGGAGAGGATGCAGGAGTACATGGAGCAACGTCAGATCCGGCATTTTCTGGACGGCATCAGCGAAGCGGCGCGGCGCGCCGGCGACATCGTCAACAATATGCTGCAGTTCAGCCGCAAGGCAGAGATGGTGATGCAGTCCGAGGAGATCGTGCCACTGATCGAACGCACCTTGGAGCTGGCCTCGGTCGATTACGATCTAAAGAAGAAGTACGATTTTCGCAATATTGTGATCGAGCGTGACTATGATCCTGCGCCCCCCCGTCTCCTGCATCGCCTCGGAAATTCAGCAGGTGTTGCTGAACCTGTTACGTAATGCGGCCCAAGCCATAAGCCTCCAAGAAGATCGTACAGATCAGGCCAGGATTGTACTACGGACAGCCCTCAGGGAAGAGATGGTTCTGATCGAGGTGGAGGACAACGGTCCCGGTATTGATGAGCCCACAGCGCAGCGTGTGTTTGAACCCTTCTTCACCACGCGCCCGCCGGGACAGGGTACCGGGCTGGGGTTATCTGTCTCCTATTTTATTGTCAACGATGAACACAATGGAAAGTTGAGTGTCCGTTCGATACCGGGTAAGGGCACAATATTTTCTATTCTTCTGCCTGCGGGAGATCGATGAATCGGGATATTTGGGAATAGCGGATATTCATAAGCTACCATTAAGGAGGGAGAGTTCGATGAATGAGATTGAAGCTCTATCTTCTGGTGGGGACGCTACCCAGTTGGACTGGATCGATTAGCCTAGTATGCCCAATAGACTCACACTGCTGGTCTGTGACTACTTCCACAGGGAGGTGGTACGTGTTGTCGAAGAGGAGAAGTTCGGCAACGTGGACGTAGTTGCGTACACCGCCGATTGCGACCATCCAGCCGCTGTTGCCAATACCCTGAGTCACTCCCTTGCTGAGCTGGGCGAGGGGGCAGGTTCAGTGTGCATTTTGGGTGGACACTGCCTCTGTGAGTTTGACCAGAATACCTTATCCGAGGATGCTCGTTTTCACCCTATGGAGCAGTGCTTTGAACTGTTCCTTGGGCCAGAGCAGCTTGACGGTTACCTGAAGCAGGGGGTCCATCTAGTGACGCCTGGGATGCTCAATAATTGGCAGGCACAGTATCAGAAGTGGGGCTTTGACGATGCTGACGCCAAGGCATTTTTCCTGGAGTCCACCAATCGCCTGCTTCTGTTGGACACCGGGATCGAGCCGGCTGTGGTTGAAAAGCTGGAAGCATTTGCCGATAAGGCCGGATTACCCTGGGAACGGGTCAATGTGGGACTCGATTCTCTACGGCTGTTTATCAGGGCACTGGTTGCAGAGTGGCAGGAAGGAAAACAGCAAAATGGGATGCTCCAGGAGAAAGAGCGGCAGCTGGCGGACTACGCCATGGTCAATGACCTGATCAGTGGTATTACTGCACTAACCGACGAGGTCTCAGTGGTGGAGCGGGTGTTGGAGCTTTTCACCATGTTTTGTGGTCCGGGGCAGGTGGTCTACCTGCCGCTATCGGATGAAGGTCCGGGAGAGATCGTTTTTACACCGCCATTTAGTACGGTTGATGATGCAGAGACTAAACGGCTTGCAGGTTTTACGACGCGTTATCAACTGGACGATCAGGGTGGTGGGTTTACCCTGGTTATCGAACGTCAGGGCGTGCGCTATGGTGTCGTATCTGTAAAAGATATCACCTTTCCCCAGTATCGCCAGCACTACCTCAATCTCTCTCTCAGTATCACCCCGGTTATCGCCCTGGCACTGAGCAATGCCCGTACCTACCAGAAACAGGTGGCTGCGGAGGAGCGGGTCAAAGGTTTAAATCAGCAGCTTAATCAGAAACTGATCACTGTCAATGCCCTTAATAAGGAGCTGGAGGCATTCACCTATTCGGTTTCTCATGATCTAAGGGCACCTCTGCGTAGCCTCGATGGATTCAGTCGGATGCTGGTGCGGGATTATCCCGACAGGTTGGACGATCGTGGTCAGCATTTACTGGAACGGGTGATGGCAAATGCCCGGCGCATGGGAGAGTTGATTGATGACATGCTGCGGCTGTCGCGCCTGACCCGGGGGAATTGACACTGGCGCAGGTGGATCTGAGTCAGATCGCTTCCGCGATGGCCACTGACCTGCAACAGACGGCGGAAGAACGGCAGGTTGAGTTTGTCATCGCCGGCGGTTGTATAGCCCAATGTGATGCCGGGATGCTCAAAATAGTTCTGGAGAACCTGCTGGGCAACGCCTTTAAGTATACCGGCAAGAGAGCACAGGCGATGATTGAGTTCGGTGCAACAGAAGCTGAAGGTGAAGCTGCCTTCTTTGTCAGGGACAACGGCGCAGGTTTCGATATGGCCTATGCGGACAAGCTGTTCAGGCCTTTTCAGCGGCTGCACACTGATGAAGAGTTTCAGGGAACCGGCATTGGGTTGGCCACGGTACAGCGCATCATTCAACGCCACGGCGGTAAATTGTGGGGTGAGGGTAAGCTGGGTGAGGGTGCTGCTTTCTACTTCACCCTGTAACACCTGGTAAGGGTAAATATGACACAAAAGATAAAGAAAATCGTCCTGCTGGTCGAAGATAACCCTGATGACCTTGAATTGACACTCGATGCATTCAGACAGCATGAGATGGATGATCAGGTTCAGGTGGTACGCAACGGAGAGGAAGCGCTCGACTGCCTCTTTGGCGAGGGTGATTACGCACAGCAAGGGGCATTCTGTCCAAAGCTTACGCTGCTGGATCTCAATCTGCCAAAAATGAGTGGTCTTCAGGTACTTAAGCGGTTGCGTCAGGATCAAAGAACAAGGCGGTTGCCTGTGGTTGTTTTGACCTCTTCCTCTCAGGAGGAGGACCGATTGACCAGCTATAATTTAGGAGCCAACGGTTATGTGCGTAAACCGGTCAGCTACGAGGCGTTTATGGGGGCAGTGAAGGCATTGAGGCTTTATTGGTTGGATCTGAATGAACTACCGGGTGAAGGGGTTGGAGAGTAATGGGCAGCCGACTCAACATTCTATTGGTCGAAGACTCGGAAGACGAGGCGTTACTACTGGAGGATGCCCTTCTCCAAGGCGGTTTTGCACCGGTAATAGAGCGGGTGGAGACTGAGGCTGAGATGCGCTCGGCCCTGGAAGGTCAGGCGTGGGATCTTCTGCTTGTCGATTATGTATTGCCTCACTTCAGCGCGCCTGCGGCACTTGCCGTCTACCACTCACTGCTTCTGGATATCCCCTTTATTGTGGTTTCAGGCCAAGTGAACGAGGAGGTCGCCGTCGACATCATGCGCAGCGGCGCCCACGACTATATTTCCAAACAGAAGTTGGGGCGTCTGATACCAGCCATTGAGCGGGAGTTGACTGAAGCCGAAAACCGGGGGCAGCGACGACAGGCGGAAGACGAACTGGATCAACTGCGTCACTACCTCCAGAATGTCATCGACTCCATGCCGTCAGTATTGGTGGGTGTGGATGAAGATGGTGTCATCACCCACTGGAACCGGGAGGCGGAACAGTATAGTGGTGTAGGCAGGGAGCAGGCGGCGGGGAGGGGGCTGGAGCAGGTGATACCGGTACTCTCGGAGCAGATGGAGCGGGTGCGTACGGCTATCCGTGAAAATCAGGCCCAGTCGGTAGAGCGCCATATTCATGAGGTTGAAGGCGAGCACCGTTATGCAGACATCACAATTTTCCCCCTGGTAGCCAACGCTGCTACCGGCGCTGTCATACGTTTCGATGATGTGACTGAAAGAGTGCGTATGGAAGAGATGATGATGCAGACCGAGAAGATGATGTCGGTGGGTGGTCTGGCCGCGGGCATGGCCCACGAGATCAACAACCCTTTGGGCGGTATGTTGCAGGGTATGCAGAATGTACGCAGCGTCTCAGTCCGGAACTCCTAAAGAACCGTGAAGCTGCCAAGTCACTGGGGCTCGATTTAGGCCTGGTTGACAAATATTTGCAGCAGCGGGAGGTCTACCATCTCATGGAGGGCATCGCTGAGGCCGGTCGGCGCGCCAGCGGTATTGTTGAAAATATGTTGAGTTTCAGCCGCAAGACCGAGCCGGGTTTCTCTGCCGTTGAGATGACATCGCTGGTAGATACGACGCTTGAGCTGGCCTCAGTGGACTATGATCTGAAGAAGCGATACGACTTTCGAAGGATTGAGGTGGTACGTGACTATGAGGCCGCTCTGCCGGCGGTGAGATGTGTGGTAACCGAGATTCAGCAGGTGCTACTCAACCTGCTGCGCAATGCAGCTCAAGCGCTGTTCGCGAGGGTGGATAAGGAGGGGGTGGCCAGAATTCGGTTGGGTCTCCACAGAGAGGGCGGCATGGTGCAGATCGAGGTGGAGGACAACGGTGTGGGAATGACCGAGACGGCTCGGAACCGGGCCTTTGAGCCCTTTTTTACCACCCGTCCGCCAGGGGAAGGTACCGGTTTGGGGCTCTCGGTCTCCTACTTCATTGTTTGCGATGAGCATGGAGGTGAGATGTTTGTTGAGTCCACGCCTGATAAGGGTGCCAAGTTTGTCATCAAGCTACCGTTATGGCAGGAGGGTGATTTGCGGGGCGAGGATCGATGGCCGGAACGATAAGATGATGCGCCACTTGATCAGGATTTTTGTGCTGTTGCTTCTCGCCTGCCTGTATCCCAATATGCAGGCCTTTGGGCAGCAGGCAGAGCGCTTGGTGGTAGCCATGCCAGGGGATTTTCCACCCCACTACCATGTGGATGAGAAACAGAAGCCGGGCGGATTCGCCGTGGAGCTTCTGGGTGAGGTCGCTCAAATAGCCGGGGTTCAACTGGAATACCGTATATTCGACGGTTGGGTAGCTACCATGGAGGCGCTTAAAAACGGTGAGGTGGACCTGATACCCAATATGGTATAACGCCTCAACGGGCTGAGTTTTTCTCATTCACCAACCCGGTGGAGACCTTCGCCATCGGTCTCTTCGTGCGCGAAACAAACCAGCAGATCACTGGACTTAAAGACCTTGCCGGCAAGCGTGCCGCCGGTGTGGTGCAGAACGTGGGCCTCAGGCTGCTCAAAGCCGCAGAGAATATCGAGGTCGTCACTTTCGATGCCCATGAGCATGCGCTGTTCGCCCTGTTGGCGGGTGAAGTGGAGGCCTTCGCATTTCCCATACCGGTGGCCTGGAAGAGCGCGAGAGGGGCGGGTGTGGAGGGACTGATCAAGCAGGTCGGGCCGCCACTGAAAGAGATCAAGCGGGCGATTGCTGTACGTAAGGGTGATGATGCACTGCTCGCCAGCATGAATGCCGCCGTAAAGCAGTTTGTCGGCAGCACAACCTATGCAGAGATCTACAGCCGCTGGTTAGGTGCTCCGGAGCCTTACTGGACGGTACAGCGCGTTCTGTGGGTGGGTGGCGGTGGCGGTGGCTTGCTGCTGTTTGTGGTCGTCACCGCCATGACCTACTGGCGCTACCGTGCCACGGTGGTGCTCTACAGGGATCTGAAGGCGACCATGGAGGATCGGGACAAGGCTCAGCAGGCACTGCAGCAGTTGAATGTAGAGCTGGAGTTGCGGGTTGACCAGCGCACCGTGGAGCTGCAACGGGAGAACCATGAGCGCAAGCAGACTGAGGAGCGTCTTAGAAGCAGTGAGAAAAGTCTGGAAAAGGCCCAGCGAATCGCCAGTCTGGGTAACTGGGAGTGGGATATACAGGGCGGCGGCCTCACTTGGTCTGACGAAATCTACTGTATTTTTGGTCTCCAGCCCGGACAGTTTGCCGCCTCCTATGAGGCGTTTCTGGAGATGATCCATCCGGATGACCGGGATAAGGTTACCCAAGCTGTCGATAGAGCAGTGAAGGGTTATGCGCCTTACAAGATTGAGCACAGGGTGATCCGCCCTGATGGTGAAGTGCGGTATGTTCAAGAGCAGGGGGAGGTGAGTAGGGATGACTCCGATAAACCTCTGCGTATGCTTGGTGTGGTGCATGATGTCACCGAGCGCAAACGTATGGAGTCCACCATGGTGCAGACTGAGAAGATGATGTCGGTGGGAGGCTTGGCGGCGGGAATGGCTCACGAACTGAACAATCCACTCGGGGGTATTCTGCAGGGGCTGCAAAATATCAAACGCAGACTCTCTCCTGAGTTGGATAAAAATCTCGAGGTGGCCGCGCAACTGGGCCTGGATCTGGAGCTGGTTCAGAACTACACGGCGCAACGCCAGATCGATAGTTTTATGAGAGGTATGACCGAGGCGGGTGAGCGTGCCAGCGCGATCGTGCGTAATATGCTGCAGTTCAGCCGCAGGTCGGAGATGGTGAAGAGTGAAGAGGATATCGCGCAACTGATAGAGCAGACTCTGGAACTGGCGACGGTGGACTACAATCTCAAAAAACGCTTCGATTTCAGGGATATTGAGATTGTCAGAGAGTTTGAGTCCGGGGGGGTGACAGTGAAGTGTATTGCCTCCGAGATCCAGCAGGTGCTGCTGAATTTGCTGCGCAATGCGGCACAGTCGTTCGGTGAAAAGCCTAAAGAGGCTACTCCTAGGATCACTCTGCGTGTCCGCGTGGAGAGAGAGATGTTGCTCCTTGAGGTGGAGGATAATGGTCCGGGTATGGATGAGGCGACTCGCAAAAGGATTTTTGAACCCTTCTTTACTACCCGGCCACCGGGTGAGGGGACAGGGCTTGGGCTGTCGGTCTCCTACTTTATTATCTGTGATGAGCATGGTGGCCGGATGGAAGTGGAGTCTGCTCTGGGACAGGGCAGCAAATTCATTATTGGCCTACCCTTAAGTTAAGGAGACTCTGATTAAGTCATGATTACTTTACGCTGGCTAAAATTGCCCCAATTCGCTCCGAAGATCGCAGCAATAGAGTGGCTATTGCCGCTCACTTCGAAACAAATTGGAACAATTTTATCTCAGCCTAAACCTAACCAGACTCAATCAGAGGCTCCTTAAGGATTAATCCCAACCATGCGTATGGAAGAGCATGGTATAAACAGAGAAGAGGTTATTCTTATGTCCCTAATACTCGTGGTTGATGACGAGGAATCTGTATTGCTCAACCTCGTGGCCTATGTCGAGGATGAGGGGTATGAAGTGGTTTCCGCCTCCAATGGTGAGAAGGCGCTTGAACTGATTGCTGAGCGCAAGCCTGATCTTGGCATCATGGATATGCGCCTGCCGGGAATGGACGGCAATGAATTGATAGTGAAGGCCCATCAAGTCTATCCGAAAATGAAATTTATTGTGCATACAGGCTCGGCGGATTATGCAGTACCGGCTGAGCTGGAACGGATCGGCTTGGGAGAAGGAAGTGTATTCAAAAAGCCAGTATCCGATATGGCTGTTTTTACCGAGGCAATTAATCGTTTGCTGGCTGAGTGATGTCACCGGTAATTTGACAAGGAGAGAGAGGTTCGATGGGTGAATCGAATAACAGCACCATACTGGTAGTGGATGATGATCCGGTACTGCGCGAAAGTGTAGCCGCCTACCTTGAAGACAGTGACTTTGAGGTGGTTCAGTCGACCAATGGCCGTGACGGGCTGGAGGTGTTTACCTCCCAGTTGCCGGATCTTGTACTGTTGGATCTACGTATGCCGGTGATGGATGGTATAGACGCCCTGCCCATGATGGTGGAAGCGAGACCGGATGCGCCTGTGATCATTGTTTCCGGTATGGGTACTCTGGATGATGCCATCGAGGCACTGCGCTTGGGAGCTTGGGATTTCATCACCAAACCGGTGCACGATTTGGCTTTTCTCGAACACTCGGTAAGGCGGGCGCTGGAGCGTGCAGAACTGATCAAGGAGAATAGGCGTTACCGTGAGCACCTCGAGGATGAGGTGGACCTGCGAACCGAGGAATTGGCAAACCGAAACGATGAACTGGAGCAGAGCCGGCAGGTGATTCAACAGGCTGCACTCGATTGGGATGATGCTTTTAACGCGGTGCAGGATCCTCTCTTTATTCATGACGATCAGCTACGCATCGTCAACGCCAATCGTGCCTATTTCGAACGTGCCGGCCTGACTCACGAGGAGGCAGTCGGCAGGATTTACTGGGAGCTGTTCCCAAAACTGGATGGGCCGATACCCGGATGTGAGGAGACGTTGGTAACAAAAGAGGCTTCGAAATCCAGTGAAATCACGGTGAGCTCGGGGGAGGTCTTTCTCTCACGCTCTTATGCCATTCTCAATCCGGACAGCAGCTATAAGCACTCGCTTCACATTCTGCAGGACATCACCGAACGCAAGTGGGCCCAGGAGGCGCTACGCGCCAGCGAAGAGCGTTACCGCCTGATCTTCGAACAGGGTGGTGATTCTATTTTGCTCATTGATCCAAGGAGTGGCGATATACTCGATTTCAATGAGCAGGCCTATAAAACCCTGGACTATACCAAGGTGGAGTTCGCCAGCCTGAAGATTGACGATTTTGAAGAAAACGAGTCACAGGAAGAAGTGCAATATCATTTCGATAGAATATTGCAGACGGGTGGAGACGTTTTTGTTACAAGGCACAGAACCAAGGGTGGTGATCTGCGTGATGTTCAGGTCACTGCCAGAAAGATCATGCTGGGTGGCAACCCTTATATCCAGGCGATCTTTACCGACTTTACCGAGCGTAAGCGTGCTGAAGAGGAACGCCGTAAGAGTATTGAACGATTGCACGGAGTTCTGGTTAAGACCATTCAGGCTATCGCTCTCACCGTTGAAAAGCGTGACCCATACACCGCCGGTCACCAGGAGCGGGTTGCAGAACTGGCTTCAGCAATAGCTGAAGAAATGGGACTGGATGGTGAAAGGTGGAAGGCATACGCATGGGTGCCATGATTCATGATATCGGCAAGGTCTATGTACCGGGTGAGTTTCTCAATCGCCCTGGTAAGCTCACTGAGGATGAGTTCTCCATTATCAAGAGTCACGCCCAGGTGGGCTACGATATCGTCAAGGACATCGATTTTTCCTGGCCGGTGCCTCAGATGATTTTACAACACCACGAGCGTTTGGATGGCTCCGGCTATCCCAATGGATTGAAAGGGGATGAGATTATCCTGGAAGCACGGATCATGGCCGTCGCTGATGTGGTCGAGGCAATCTCTTCCCATCGCCCCTACCGTCCCGGCCTGGGTATGGATGTGGCACTGGGTGAGATTACGGATTTCCGTGGTTCACATTATGCCCCCGATGTAGTGGATGCCTGCCTGTGCCTATTCAATGAGAAGGGCTATGTGATTGAGCATTGAACAGTTACGACATTATGCTGAATAGTTACAAACTGTCTGAATATTTTGCAGTTTATTTCACAAGGAAACCTACCTCTGTTTACCCTGAAGAGTGGGGTAATTGGGTAACTACTAGAGCTCCCCTGCAGCCACAGGGATTTTTAGGGTAAAGCGGCTTCCTTTACCCGGCGCGGACTCCACGCTTACTTTCACCGGCATGTTCGTCATGCACTATATAGTAGGAGACGGATAGCCCCAAGCCTGTCCCTTTGCCAGGTGGTTTTGTGGTAAAAAATGGCTCGAATACACGTCTGCGTATCTCTTCATTCATGCCCGGCCCATTGTCTGCCACCTGGATACATACCATGTTCTTCTCAAGCCATGCGCTTAGGCTGATGCGGTGCTCTTTATATATGTCAGGCTGCTCATGCATTGCTTGTGCAGCGTTGCGTACAAGATTCAAGAGTACCTGCTGGATCTCTCCTGCGATACAGTACAGTTTAGGCAAGCCACTCTGGTAATCACGCTCTATGATGATACTGCGGAAGTCATACTTCCTTTTCATATCGTAATCCATAGCAGCCAGCTCTATAGTCCTGTCGATCAGTGTAACCGTATCGACGTTATCAAAACCACTTTCAGCTTTGCGACTGAAGTGAAGCATATTGTTGACGATATCACCGGCGCGTTTTCCAGACTGGGATATGCCGTCCATAAAGCTGAATATTTCCCGTTTTTCCAGATAGTGTTGCAAGCTGTTAATGTCGATGCCCAGTTCGGTGGCAACCTGTATGTTTTTGCTTAGCTCAGGTGAAAGTCTGCGGCGGATATTCTGAAGGCCCTGCATCATCCCGCCCAATGGATTGTTGATCTCGTGAGCCATACCGGCTGCCAGCCCCCCCACCGAAAGCATTTTCTCGGTCTGCACCATCATATCTTCCATATGTGTTCGATCGGTCACGTCATCAATACGAATCATCGCTCCTTCACTACCGACGGTGGTCAGTGGATAGACCGTCACCTCGGCAAAATGGCTTTCCCCTCGTCTTCTGTAGGCGAATTTTTCTATTTTTGCTGCTTGATCACTCGTTATTGCATACGCAATTGTTTTTACAGTATCGGGGATCATCGGCAGCAGTTCACCGATAGGCCTGCCCATGGCCTGGGTTGCGGTGATGCCGGTATCCTCTTCTGCTTGCAGGTTCCAGTGAACCACGTTACCGGTACTGTCCACGCCGGCCAGGATCGAGGGCATTGCATTGAACACATTCTGTAGGTAATTACGCAGGTGAAGGCTCTCCTCTTCCGCATGTCGCCGTTCCGTGATATCACGCACTATGGCGACGAAACGTGGTGCCTGATCAGGCGTGGAGATATATTGCAGGAAAACCTCCACCGGTAACTCTGTTCCATCCTTGCGCCTGTGTATGGTTTCGAATGTCGTTGCATGTCCCGGCCCTTGAATCAGTCCTTCAGACACCGACCTGAATCGATACTCGTCGAACTCAGGTTTTATATCGAGAGGTGTCATCTGTAGCAGTTCTTCAAAGCTGTAGTTAACCTGTTCCATGGCACCACGATTCACATAAAAGAATTTGAGCGTTTGGGGGTCGAACATAAAGATACAGTCCAGAGTCTGGTCCAGGGTGGATTTGAAGCGGCTCAACGCATTCTGGGCATGTATCCGTTCTGTGATCTCCTTGTTCAATTCATCCCTGGAGGCAAGAGTCTCTTGTAAGCGTGTGGTCATTCCGTCAAATGAGTTGGCTACGGCGCCGAATTCATCCTTCTGTTGGATATCAATACGGTAGTTGAGGTTTCCATCACCGATAGTTTGTGCACCTCTCTTCAGTTTGGTGAGTGGATCGGTGATGGATCGAGACAAAAGGATACTCAGAAGGGCTGCCAACAGCAGTGCACCCACGGCGAGTCCAATGGACACCGTGCGTATAGTTTTTAGTGGTTCGAACGCAACTCTCTTATTCTGCTCTGATATCACGTACCAGGATAGGGTTTGAGATTTTTCACCCTTGATTCCTTTCATGGCGCCACTGGTTATTCTGGCACTGAATGTGTGTCCTACCGGAGCGTGAGCACCCAGGTAACCGGAGTCTTCGTGAGAGTCTTCCCACCAGCCTCCGGCACTCATGGTCTTCACCATCTCTTCATGCCCGATCAGTGCACTCTCCATGGCAGGGTTTGAGCTGACGATAATCCCACCCGTGGAGCGTACAAGGCCGATTACCTGTTCTGTTTTGGCTACCTCCGCCGTAACGATTTCAAGGATGCTCTTTACCTTGTAGTTGACCTTGAATACGCCGATGGTTCCGCTGCCGTCACGGACAGGGACTGTCACGCCGACGACGATCGATTTTACTGTCTCGTCATAACCCCGGTCATCGAAAAAGGCGCCGCTCTCTCCAATCTTGCTCCCCGCCTGCCACCAATATTCATCCGCCTGGTAGAAATCCGACAGGGTTTTTGTCATGGCTAGAGTTGCACCCAGCCGGTTGGTTACGAACATCTCTCCATACTCATCCGGTCGACGTTGCTGTATTTTTTTAAGGGTGCTGGAGAGCGTATTGCCGGATATTTCTCGGGCCTTGTCGGTTATCCCCTTGTTAGTGATCCAGGCTTTGTCCAGGCGCAATATATGTGACATCACCTCTTCACGGTCTCTCTCTGAGTATTGCTGGTTCGATGCCTGAACAGCGGCTACGATGGCAGGGTGCTGGGCCAGCAGCCTGGTCTCATTGATGCGGTCATCGAGGATACGAGTGATTGCATTGGCCTTCTCCTGGGTAACCACCATGTTGTGCCGAGCAATGATCTGTTTAAGAGCCTCCTCTCCAATGTATGTGGTCAGGAGTGATATCAATGCCAAGGGCAGCAGTGACAGCAGTATAAGTGCGAAATAAATTCTCTTTTTTATTGACATTAATCGATCCCAAGCATATCCCCTGTTTACTTGAGTGTAGATCTTTTTATCGGAGGTGTAGTTGAGATGGTGCAGATTGGACTTTGGTTGTATGAGGAGCTGGATTAGTGGTTTACTTACCAACTAAAAATTGTCTGGAAATTATCAAAGACATACTCTCTGCCATGTATACGCTGACCAAAAATTTAGTGGATGTGGTTAATAAGTTCAGTACCTGACACAGAGTGCCGGCCAACGGGTTTCACCCGTCGATAATATTGAACTCTGCTTCACCACTCGTCTTATCGATACGGATCTCCATCTCGCAATTGGCGCTTGCAGTCAGCGGGTCATCACCACAGCTACAGCCGCC